>SAMEA3663269__coassemble_66_pt1 | contig 41117 bp, 36 predicted proteins | sample SAMEA3663269__metabat2_low_PE_015 | metagenome-assembled genome bin SAMEA3663269 (sample SAMEA3663269) | pig gut metagenome | biome: pig gut; feature: pig-associated habitat; material: faeces | place: China | collected 2013
ATCGAATGACACATCTTGAGATACCCAACAATATCTTTAACTAAGGGAAACGGGAAATAGTTCACCAGATACATCAATGCTAATGTCATTAAGTGAAGCACTTGAAATAACAGTAAATGAGCTTTTGTCAGCTGAGAAAATTTCTCCAGAAAATTATTCAATGAAGGCGGAGGAAACTATCATGACGTTGATGAAAGAAAATGAAGCTGGCAAGAGAACACACCTCATTAGTCAAATAATAGGTTTATTATTAATAATTCTTGCCTTTGTTTTGATATTTGCAATATCTGCGGGAACGGAGACTATTGCTTTATTTTTGGACTCAGCTAGTTTTGTATTTTTATTAATTATTTCAGTTGGTGTAGTACTGCTATCAGGGGCAAGAGACAGAGAGTCGGTTTTGATGTTGCTATCTAAAACTGTTATACCTATAGGAATTGTTATAGCAATTGTTAGTTTTATTATATTTATGGCACTAATAAATGATTTAAGTGTAATAGGTCCTAACCTTTGTGTGATTATGCTGTCGATATTATATTCATGTATAGCTAAGATTATTATTGAGATTATGATTTCAAAAAGAAGACAATAGATATGAAAATATTTGAAAAAATAAAGAATAGTACAGCGATTAAAATTGTTTTAGGTAGTTTGATTATAATAATTATACTTTTTATGGTTTTAGTAGGTGGTATTACTTATACCATAAAATATAAAATTCATGATATTGATTCAAAATTATCACCAGATAACACTCATGAATTAATTCTTCAGCAGGTTGGAGATCCAGACTGGCCTTTTGGAAGTACCCATGCGAGAGTAATATTGAAGAATAGTATTAACACTATCACTAAGTATAAGTTTGATGTACATAATGATGGCGCAAATATATCAAAGGGTTCATGGAACGTTGATTGGAACGAATATAGTGTTGATTGTGTCGTATATGGAGAAGAACAAAGCGACCAGTTATATCGCATATATTATGATGGACACGTCGAATACAGGTCTCTTGATACACACTATGGTGTAAATTACGAGTATCAAGCGACAAAGCCCGAAGAAGAAGCTAATCCTGTGGATGAAGACGGTTATCCATTAGATGAAGAGTGGCAGTCATATAAGAATGAATTATTAAAAATAGCAGATACTGTTGGTACTAATGATGATTTTAATGTTGATTGCAACATCTCAGCAAAGGGCTATCCATATGCGGTTATCAAACAAGAAATTGATGAAACTACTGGAGAAAAAGTAGAACAGCACCTTGTATATAACGAAAGCTATTATGATGAATCAAAACATGAATATGTTCTTGAAGAATACCACTACAATTCAGATGAAACAGAAAAAGACGCGGCAACTATTATAGACTTTTTTTTAATTGACTGTGAGACTTTGGAAGTTACAGATGAACATATAAATACATGGCATTAGTATGTGAGGTCAGTCCATTTGGGCTGACCGTTTTTATAAAAAAAGCTTGTGATTTTTTTCTGCTCTTATGCGTTTATATGTAGAGGAGGGCAGATTAATGAAATTTAATAAAAGAAAAATGGTTGTTTTAGTTGCTGTAGCATGTATGGTTATGGGAACGACAGTATTTGCAGCGGGGCGAATAGCATCTTATAGAAGTTCATCGGATCCAGCAAAAGAAATGTATAGTTATTCGGAAGCAGCTTCAAAGACTGAAGAATTAGGAAGTGAGCTGACTATACCAGAAACATTTTCAAATGGTTATACTTTTGACTCAGCAAATACTATGGATGTTGAGGGTATAGATGACAATGGAAATAAGGTTGCCAGTAGTACAGATTTTACAGCCAACTATGTAAAAGACGGTAACGAGCCAGTTTATATGTTTATTAATAGAGCATTTGAAGATGATGGAAAACCATATTTTATAGATTAAAAATCTATAAATTCATCAATAAAATGGACTCAATTTTATGCAATGATATACAGTGTATAGAATATGTATATAAAAATGCTTGACAAATCATGTATAACTTGATGTATAATTTAATTGCATAGTTGAACCTAAAAGGGGGCTATATTTATGACACAAGTAAATTTACGCATTGAAGATAATATAAAAGCTGATGCCGAGTCTGCATTAAAAGAAATGGGATTAAATATGTCTACAGCTATAACAATGTTCTTGATTAAAGTAGGTAGAGAAAGACGTATACCATTTGAAATTACAGCGGATCCATTTTATAGTGCTGAGAATATTGCAGAGCTAGAACGACGTATTCAGGGTGTTAACAATGGTTCTACAGTATTAAAAGAACATAAACTCATAGAGGTTGACGATTAATGAAAATAGTATGGCACGACCTTGCATGGGTAGAATATTTATATTGGCAAACACAGGATAAAAAGACTTTAAAACGCATAAATAAGCTTTTAGAAGATGTAAATCGAAATGGATATAATTGTATAGGTAAGCCAGAACCATTAAGGGGAAATCTTTCTGGTTATTGGAGTTTACGAATAGATGAAAAAAATCGTATTGTCTTCCGTATTAACGGCGATTTTATAGAAATTATTCAGTGTGGAAGCCATTATGATGACAAGTAGATATTGCTGTTACATGATACCCTTAGACCGATATTCGATGAATATCATATTCATAGGGCGGTATTATTTGGATCATATGCTAAGGGATGTGCTACTGAAAAAAGTGACGTAGATATTCCGGTGCAGCTATATGAAGATGGGGATTTGCACTATATGCTGCCTTTTGCGTTGTGAATAATAATTCACATCACAAAAGGCATTTTTATGTAAATTTTTATCATCAAAAATGTCAGAATCACTTGTGTCGGATAATGTTGTTATATTAAAATGAGAAGGATAGCAATTAAATCTGACACACTATTAAGGTAATATGAAGTTCAATTTATTTAAGGGAAAAGAATACGAGACTGTTGCCCAGTTCATCTTCAGAATCGTCGTAATATTCATTGCGGTGTTCTATTTTGCGAGCCTTAGAATGCTCCCTGCAGAGAACGACGAGAATTTTGAAGTTAATCTTGTGAAGAAATACGATTATAACGTTTCTAAGGATGACATCTTATATAAAGGTAATTTTGAAATCGTTAAGAAGGAAAATGTTACCGAACCGATAGAACTTCCGACAAAGGTTATGGTTCCTGCCGGCGAGAAGGTTTCAATTGTTACAACACTTCCTGATGATTATAACAATGACTATATTGTTATCAGGTCTTCTCAGGAAGATTTGACGATTTATATCGGCGGTATGGCGCGAGTTATTTATAATACCGAAAATACGCGTCCTGTCGGCTCTCAGACAACGAGTCGTTACGTATTTTGCAGAACATCCGAAAAAGACGCCGGGAAAGAGCTCAAGATTACCGTATCTTCGCCGTCTCCTGAATACTCGTGCAAATTAAACGAAGTATATACGGGTGACAGATTTATAATATGGCGATATTTATTTAAGAACTGTGAAGGCAACTTTATTATCGGAATAGTTGGAATCGGAATCGGACTTTTTGTTGTTGTAATCGGAATCTGTGTCGCAGTAATAATGGGGTTAAGGACCGGTCTTGAAAACGCGGGCTGGTGCATTTTCCTTGCAGGCGTATGGGTGTTAAGTGAGACAAATGTGCGTCAGCTCCTTTCGTCGAATTCCTCATCGTTATCCAATATATGCTTTATTGTAATAATGCTTGGAGCGATTCCGCTTCTGTTATATTTGGATAATTTGCAGAGAAAACGCTACACAGCTATTTACAAGCCTCTTGTATTTGGAGCTTTCCTTAATGTAATTGCTCAATTTGCATTACAGCTACTTGATGTATACGATTTCCTTGATATGTTGTACGTATCGCATATCGTCCTTTTTGTCTCAATAATTGCTGGCATTACGTTAATAGTAATCGACATTAAAAAGGGATACGCGAAAGAATACAAGAGCATGGTAATAGGAAGTGTTACAATGCTTGTATGTCTGTTCATTGAAGCCGTGTCAGCATATTTTGTCGCTAAGGTGTCGGGTGTATTTATGATATTTGGAATTGTCGTATTTACGTTCAGTTCGTTTTTTGACACTATACAGCGTTACAAGGATTATGAGCGTAAGAGGCAGGAAGACAGAGTTCGCGCGCAGAAGGAACATTCTGATAAGATGACAATGCAGATGATTAAGACATTGTCAGATACTCTTGAAGCAAAAGACGAGTATACAAAAGGTCACTCATACCGGGTTGCTGAGTACTCCGTCCTCATTGCAAAGAAGCTTGGCCTCTCAGAAAAAGAGATATCCAAAATCCATTACGCCGCTTCACTGCATGATATAGGTAAGATTGGTGTTGCGGATACAATTCTTAATAAACCGGGCAAGCTTACCAATGAAGAATACAGTATAATCAAGACTCACCCTGTAATCGGTGCCGACATTATTAAGGGCGTCGAGCTTATCGCTTACACCGAGGATGTTGCAAGATATCATCATGAGAGATATGACGGCAAAGGATATCCTTGCGGACTTAAGGGAGAGGAAATTCCGTTCTATGCTCGAATTGTTGCTGTGGCCGATTCGTATGATGCAATGAATTCTAAGCGTATATATAGGAAGAGTCTTTCTAAGGAAATTATCCGTTCTGAGATAGAAAAAAATAAAGGTCTTCAGTTCGACCCTCAGATTGCAGATACATTCCTTGAATTATTCGATTCCGGCGAGCTTGAACTTAATGAGAATGGTGCAAATTCTCCTGAATTAAACGGTAATATCGATAATACAAATGTTTCAGATGCAGAGCAGATGATTTCTGCTGTAATGAATACAATAAGGACAAACGTCGAAGGAACCAGCCATGATTTCCTTACAGGATTAATGTTAAGAAATAAAGGTGAAACCGAAATCTGTAAGAAGATGGTTGAAACAACCGGTGTACTTTTATTCTTTGACATGGATAATCTTAAGACTGTTAATGACCTTTACGGACATAAGGTCGGCGATATGGCTCTTCGCTCACTTGGCGAGTTTATAGGAAGCGCATCAGAAAGACTGACATCATTCAGAGCAGGTGGCGATGAATTTGTAGCATATTACGAAAGCGCAACAAAGGATGAAGCAACTAAGCTTGTTGAGCAGATAATTTCACAGTATTCGAAAAAGCAGGCTGATAATACGATGATCAGCTGTACATCATTATCTGTCGGAATGTATATTACAACGGTGGGCGATTCATTAGAAGATGCAATGAATAAGGCCGACAAGGCATTATATCATGTTAAGAAGAGCGGTAAGAACGGATACGCCTTCTATAATGATACAGAAGGAAGAATATTTGAGAGTGAAACTCATGTAGATCTTGATAACCTCATTACTTCCATTAAGACATCCGGAACATATACGGGATCTCTTAATATGGAATACAGAGAGTTCACTAAGATTTATGAATATATTGTAAAGATGTGCAAAAGATATGAGCATACATGTAATATCGTTCTCATTACTCTTGATACAGGAAAAGAAAACACAACTATCGATGAAATTGAAAAGGCAATGGAGTGTATGGGCATTGCCATAAAGGAAAATATCAGAAATGTTGATGTATGTACGAGGTACAGCTCAGTTCAGTATTTAACTATTCTTCTTGAAGCAGGTGCTGAGAACATTGACATGGTTATGCAGAGAGTATTTGCAAGATATTATAAGATCTGTGAGCACAATAAGTGCACACCATCGTACCAGGTAGGTAATATGCGCTAAGTTGGCGCATATTACCTTTTTTATTCCGAAAACGTTATAGTTTCGCATCTCATTGTAACATGTGCACAAATCCTCGTTTATCCAAATTGGTATGTTTTTACAAAAGTGAGAAAAACACTTGACTGGAAACGTTTCCGAAGGTATTATAATGACATATTCGGAAACGTTACCGATACCGTTACCGAAATCGATTCCAAAATCGAAACGGCATAAGTAATATGATTTCCAAGGAGAACTCAGAGGGTTATGATTTAACAAAGTATAAAGGAGAGAAAAGATGAAAAAGAAATTACTTAGTGCACTTCTTTCAGCAGCAATGGTTGCATCATTACTTATCGGATGCGGCGCTAAAGAAGCAGAGGCTCCGGCAGCAGAAGCTCCGGCAGCAGAAGAGACAGTAGAGGAAGAAGCCACAGAAGAAACAACAGAAGAAGCAACAGAAGAAGTTGCAGCAGGCGAAGGACAGGTTTACTACTTAAACTTCAAGCCAGAGCAGGATGAGCAGTGGCAGGCACTTGCTAAGAGCTACACAGAGCAGACAGGTGTTCCTGTAACAGTAGTTACAGCAGCAAGCGGAACATATGAAGAGACACTTACAGCAGAAATCGCAAAGGACGAAGCTCCTACATTATTCCAGGTTAACGGTCCTGTAGGTTTAGCTAACTGGTCAGATTACTGCTACGATTTAACAGGTTCAGAAATCCTTTCAAACTTAACATCAGATTCATTCGCACTTAAGAATGGTGATGAAGTTGCAGGTATTGCATACGTTATCGAGTCTTATGGTATCATCACAAACGTTGAGCTTCTTGAAAAGGCTGGATACACAACAGACGACATCAAGTCATTTGAAGATCTTAAGAAGGTTGCAGAAGACATTACAGCTCGTTCTTCAGAGCTTGGCTTCTCAGCATTCACATCAACAGGTATGGATGGATCATCAGACTGGAGATTCAAGACACACCTTGCTAACCTTCCTATTTACTTCGAGTATCAGGAGGATGGCATTTCAGATACAAAGGCTATCAAGGGAACATACCTTGACAACTACAAGCAGATTTTCGACCTTTACATCAACAACTCAACATGCTCACCAAAGGAGCTTGCTACTAAGACAGGTGATGACGCTGAGAACGAGTTTGTAGAAGGTAAGGCAGTATTCTTCCAGAACGGTTCATGGGAGTACGGTAACCTTATAGGTAAGGGTATGACAGACGACCAGCTTAAGATGATTCCTATCTACGTTGGTGCAGGCGATGAAGCTAATCAGGGTCTTTGCACAGGTACAGAGAACTTCTGGTGTGTAAATAACGAAGCTTCAGAAGAAGACATCGAAGCAACACTTACATTCATCAACTGGTGTGTATCTTCAGATGAAGGAACACAGGCTATGGCAGACATGGGATTCACAATTCCTTTCAAGAATGCTAAGGAGAACCCTAACGTATTCGTACAGCAGGATGCAGCTTACACAGCTGAGGGTAAGGTACCTGTTTCATGGAACTTCACAACAATGCCTTCAGAAGAGTGGAAGAACGGTGTAGGTTCAGCTCTTACAGCATACGCAGCAGGCACAGGTGACTGGGATGCAGTAGTTACAGCATTCGTAGACGGATGGGCTTCAGAAAAGGCACTTGCTGAATAATTAACAATACAATTAATACAAGTAAAATGTTATAATAGAGGGCGGTAGAGATGCCGCCCTTTAATAATAAAAACGCACATATCACATTGATGGCAATTTGTAATGAAAGTATTGATTTAAGGAGAAAAGAAATGGAAAAAGCGGTGAAAAAATATTGGCCAATTTTTGTCTTGCCAACTGTAGCGGCGTTTGCAATAGGGTTTATCTATCCATTTATACAAGGTGTATATTTGTCATTCTGCAAATTTTCAACCATTAAAAAGGCAAAATTTGTTGGTCTAGCAAATTATCAATACGCTTTGACTGATGAATCTTTTTACCATTCATTCGGATATACACTTGCCTTCGCCGTTGTGTCGGTAGTACTTATCAATGTAATTGCATTCATGCTTGCACTTGCACTTACATCTAAGATTAAAGGAAAAGATATATACAGAACAGTATTCTTTATGCCTAACCTTATCGGTGGTATCGTTCTTGGTTACATTTGGAAGACATTACTTGATTGTTTCTTATCATTAATCGGACAGCCACTCTTGGCACTCAATGAGACATGGGGATTTGTCGGACTTGTAATTCTTATGTGCTGGCAGCAGATAGGTTATATGATGATTATTTACATCGCAGGACTTCAGGCAATTGATACAGCCTATCTTGAAGCAGCGATGATTGACGGAGCTACAAAGCTTCAGACATTATTCAGAGTTAAAATTCCAAACGTAATGAGCTCCATTACAATCTGTTTATTCTTAACACTTACAAACGGATTTAAGCTCTTTGACCAGAACTTAGCTCTTACAGGCGGTGAACCTGCTCATAAGTCAGAGATGCTTGCTCTTAACATTTATGATACGTTTTATGCAAGATCAGGAAAGCAGTGGAAGGGATACGGACAGGCAAAGGCAGTAATCTTCTGTATTCTTGTAATTGTAATTTCTCTTATCCAGCTTAGAGCAACTAAATCAAAGGAGGTACAGGCATAATGGAAGAAAAACAGACAGTAGGAAAAATTATCCTTTCAGTTGTTATCGGAATAATATCAATATTATGGATTTATCCTGTATTCATGATTTTAATCAATGCCCTTAAGGTGGAAAGAGCTATTTCTACTACAAGTATTTTCAAGCTTCCGACAAAAGAAACATTTAACGGAATTCAAAACTTTGTTACAGCACTTACTTCGCAGGGTTTTGCACAGGCATTTGGATACAGCTTAATTATTACATTATCATCACTTGTACTTATTCTTTTATGCTGCAGCATGTGTGCATGGTATATAACAAGAGTAAACAGTATTTTATCAAAAGTAGTTTATTACTTATTCGTATTTTCAATGGTTGTACCATTCCAGATGCTTATGTTCACATTGTCATCAACAGCTGACAGACTTGATCTTGATAATCCTTATAAGATCTGCATAATCTATCTTGGATTTGGTGCCGGACTTGCAGTATTCATGTTTACAGGATTCATGAAGACTATTCCTGTTGAGCTTGAAGAAGCTGCTATGATTGACGGATGTAACCCAATAAGAACATTTTTCAACATTGATCTTCCTGTACTTAAGCCAACTCTTATTTCAGTAGCAATACTTGAGGCAATGTGGCTTTGGAATGACTATCTGCTTCCATACTTAGTACTCGACAGAAAGAAATATACAACTATTCCTATTCTTATCCAGTACTTCAAGGGAAGCTACGGAAGCGTACAGATGGGACCAATGATGGCTTGTATTCTTATGACTATTTTACCTGTTATCATTTTATACCTTGCTGCACAGAAGTACATTATCGAAGGTGTTGTTGCAGGAGCAGTTAAGGGATAATCTGAGAATAGACGGAGAAGAAGATGAGAAGTTCAGGAATATTACTCCCGGTTGCATCACTTCCGGGCAGGTATGGCATTGGCTCTTTTTCGAAAGAAGCATACAAATTTATCGACTTTCTGAAAGCATCGGGTCAGAAATATTGGCAGATTCTTCCACTTGGACCGACAGGTTATGGAGATTCACCTTACCAGTCATTTTCTACCTTTGCAGGCAATCCTTATTTCATAGATCTTGATACACTTATTGAAGAAGGATTACTTAAGAAATCAGAAGTAAACAAATTCGACTTTGGCGATAATTCTTCATATATTGATTATGAAAAAATATGGCTTTCAAGATTCAAGGTGTTAAAGATTGCGTATGACAGAAGTGATATTGCAAAGAACACTAAATATAAAAAGTTTATAAAAGAAAATGCCTTCTGGTTAGACGACTATGCACTTTATATGGCAGTCAAAAACTCTTTTGGCGGTGTTTCATTCATCGAATGGGATGAGGACATCAGAAGAAGAAAGCCTGAGGCAATCAAAAAATATACAAAGGAACTTAGTTACGAAATCGGATTTTACAAGTTCCAGCAGTTCAAATTTAACGAGCAGTGGAACAAGCTCAAGGCATATGCAAATAAAAACGGAATAAAGATTATTGGAGATATTCCGATTTATGTTGCATTTGACAGTGCTGACACATGGGCTAATCCGGAGCTTTTCAAATTTGACAGTAACGGACTTCCGACAGGTGTTGCAGGATGTCCTCCGGATGGTTTTTCAGCAACCGGTCAGTTATGGGGTAATCCTTTATATAACTGGAAGTATCATAAAGAAACCGGCTATGCATGGTGGATAGAGAGAATCAGAAACTGCTATAAGCTCTATGATGTAATCAGAATCGATCATTTCAGAGGATTTGACGAGTACTATAACATTCCTTACGGTGATAAAACAGCCGAATTCGGAAAGTGGGAAAAGGGTCCGGGAATATCACTCTTTAAGACTCTAAAAAAAGAGCTTGGTGAGATAGATATCATTGCAGAAGACTTAGGTTTCCTCACAGATTCTGTTCTTAAGCTTGTAAAAGACACCGGATATCCGGGTATGAAAGTTTTACAGTTTGCCTTTGATTCAAGAGAGGACAGTGATTATCTTCCTCATAATTACACATCGAACTGTGTAGTTTATACAGGAACTCATGATAATGATACAATTCATGGATGGTATTCTGACCTAAGTAAAAAAGACAGAGCATTTGCAGATGAATATCTTAATAATGCCGGTGAAGATAATGATAAGCTCCATTGGGATTATATAAGACTAGCGATGAGCTCGGTTGCCAACCTTTGCGTAATACCTATTCAGGACTACTTAGGACTTTCAAAAGAGGCGAGAATCAATACACCATCAACACTTGGCAATAACTGGAAGTGGAGATTGTCTGATAAGGCACTTACAAAAGCACTTTCAAAAGAAATTAAAAAGGTTACAAAAGTTTATGCAAGACTATAAACCTTTGTATTGGCGATTAAAATGAGTAATCAGATAACGATAAAGGATATAGCAAAAATGTGCGGATGCGGTGTCAGCACCGTATCCAGAGCACTTAACAATCATCCTGACATCAACGAAGAAACAAGAAATAAAATAATGAGTGTTGTGAGTGAGTACAACTTTGTTCCTAACAACAGTGCAAGGAATATAAGAATCTCCGATTCAAAAACAATTGCTATTCTAATTAAAGGTATTTCAAACCCTTTCTTCATGAAAATGATTAGAGTAATGGAAAAAGAAATACAGAAGAGAAAGTATTCGCTTATAATTCAACACGTTGAATACAATCAGGATGAGGTCGATGCTGCTATCGAACTCGAAAAAGAAAAGAGACTTAAAGGAATTATATTCCTTGGAGGATATTTTAATCACACAAAGGAAAAACTTGATGCAATAAAAGTACCATTCGTAATCAGTACGGTAAATATGTCTGAAGAGTACACGGGTAACTATTCATCAGTAGCTGTAGATGACGTTGAAGAAAGCAGCAAAATGGTAAATTACCTGTGTAAGCTGGGACATAAAAGAATCCTTCTCATATGCGCATATGAAGACGATGAAAGTATCGGTATGTTAAGAAAGGAAGGTTATAAAAGAGCGTTAATCAATAACGGCATAGAAATAGATGAATCATTAATCGTACCAATGAGCTGTGATGCAGATGCATATTCAATGAATGCAGGATACTTATCAATGCAGAAGTCTATAGAAAAGGGTCTTGAATTCAGTGCAGTGTTCGGTATTTCTGATGCAATAGCAATTGGTGCAATGAGAGCACTTGCTGATGCGGGAATTAAGGTTCCTGATGAGGTGTCGGTTGTAGGATTTGACGGAATTGATAATGCAAACTATTATATACCTCGTCTAACGACGATAAGACAGCCTATTGAAGAGATGGCCAAGGAGTCGATCAACCTTATTTTCAAATATATCGATGGAGAAAAGGACTGTCATAAGCCAATGCGTATGCTTTTTGAAGGTCAGCTTATCGAAGGCGAATCAGCAAAAAGTTACAATAATTAACACAATTTAAAAAAATTTATTTAATTACGGTAATGATTATATTAAAATAAGGACTGAGAGGTCCTAATATGAATTACTACTGGTTGTCATCGCTAATCGCATTGATGCTTGCTTCGATGGGTACGATAGCACTTGTATACGGAGCAAAAACATACATTCAAAATAGAGAATCAAAAACTGATGCACAGATGCTGTTAGTATGTATCTGTGTTTTCGGTTGGGATTTCGGATATGCGTGGATGAGTTTGTGCCACAACAGTGATTTTGCGTATATTCCAAGAGCCATTGCACTTCTTGCAATATATTTCTATATGGTTTTCATAATAGGATATGTTGCTTCAATCGTAAATTACCCTACTAAAAAGCAATTATATTTTCTGTTACCTTTATCAATACTTGGTATCATTTCGTGGACGCAAATTATCAGAAAGGGTGTCGTTACATTTGTTGAGACGCCTTGGGGATACTGGTATTACAGCAAAATGTCATACGCAAGAATGCTGCAGGTAATTTGTGTATTAATCGGATTAATTGATTATTATTATATTCTTTATGTAGGATTTAAAAAGGCCAAGTCAAAGCGTGAGAAATACGTATTAAAGAAATTCGGACTATTTGGACCGATTCTTTTGACAGGATATACATTTGACACGTTGATTCCAACTGTTTTTAATATACCTGCCATTCCGGGAAGTGGTATAGCCGCTTTTATTGCATCGATGATTCTTTTCTATGTTGCAACAATTAACAGACTTCAGGGCCTTTCTGTAGAGAACGTATCGCAGTATGTATTTAGCGACGTCAGAGTACCTGTAATCATTACGGATGTTGATAATAAAGTCGTTATGTGTAACAGCTTTACTCACGAATTCTTAAATGTTGACAAGGTTGATATTATCGGCAAAGATATTTCGCAATACTTAGAGGCAAGTGAAGATGATTCATACTTTGTAAAGAGCAGTAATGCAAAGGCAGGAAAAGGAAGCCTTAAAATCAGGAAAGAGTGCGTACCTGAGAGCACGGACATTATCGACAAATTTGGCGAAAAGCTTTACACAATTTATTTTTTAAGAGATATTACCGAAGAACGTAAAGCGTTTAAGCTTATGCAAAAGAGCAAGGATGAAGCGGAAAAAGCAAACCGTGCAAAGAGTGACTTCCTCGCTAACATGAGCCATGAAATCAGAACACCTATGAATGCAATTATCGGAATGAGTCAGATTATCCTTGATAACAACGATATCTCAGAAAGCGTTGCAACACAGGTTAATGAAATAAAGATTGCCGGAACAAATCTGTTGGGAATTATTAATGACATACTTGATATGTCAAAGATTGAAGCCGGAAGAATAGAGCTTATCAAAGACGATTATGAGCTTCCGATACTTATTCACGAGATCAGTTCGGTAATAAGCGCAAGACTAATTCAGAGTAATATTTCTTTCGTACTTGATGTTGATCAGACGTTACCTAGGTTTCTTATCGGTGATGTAGGCAGAATACGTCAGATTCTTATGAACGTACTCGGCAATGCAATTAAGTACACAAACGAAGGAAGTATTACATTAAAGGTCGGTTGGAATCATTATGAGGATGCACCTGACATTACGTTTGATGTATCTGATACCGGTATCGGAATCAAGCCTGAAGATATAGATATGATCTTTGGAAAGTACAATCAGGCTGACAAAAAGAAAAATAAAAAGATTCAGGGTACGGGACTTGGTCTTGCAATAAGCCGGAATCTTGCGATACTTATGGGCGGTATGATTACCGTGGACAGTGAATACGGAAAAGGAAGCACATTCCATATAGTAATATGTCAGGATAATTCTAAGGGATATATTCCGATAGGCGAGAAGACAGCGAAAGAGCTTCAGAGTAAAACTTTCGTAATCCCGATTAAGAATGAAGTAACTATCACAGAAAAGCCTGATATGAAAGTTCTTGTTGTTGATGACAGTAAGGTCAATATTTTAGTTGCAACAGGACTTCTGAAACGATATAAAATGCATATTGATACTGCATTAAGCGGAATGGAAGCAATAGAAATGGTTAAGGAGAATGACTATGATATTGTATTCATGGACCACATGATGCCTGAAATGGACGGCGTTGAGACTATGTTAAAAATACGAGAGCTTGGCGTCAAATATGTCGACCTTCCTATAGTTGCATTAACTGCGAACGCAATTCGTGAATCAAGGGATGCACTGATTTCGCAAGGATTCCAGGATTTCCTTGCAAAGCCTATTAATCTTAGGGAGCTTGACAGAGTAATTAATCAGTGGGGAATAAAATAAGCCGGTTTGCCCCGGCTTATTTTATTGAAAGAAAAGCAATAAGCGTTCCCCGCTTAAGGCCTGAATTTCTGTGTGAGAACAGAGTATTCGGATTGCATTTTGTACAAAGGTTAGGAAGCATAATGTTTTCTTCCTTAACACCTGCTTCAAGAAGCACGATTTTATTAGCTTCCCAAAGGTTAAAGCTGTACTTAATATCATTCTTTTTAGTATAAATCCTGCTGTAGTCAGATTCCTTAAAACCTTTTCTTGCCTCGATAATCATATCTTCTTCAACTTCAAAGCATTCAGGGCATATTGAAGGACATATTGTTACATAAAGGTCTTTTGGATTGGTGCCATAGCTTTCGCTCATAAGTGTAATTGCATTCTGACTTATTCTTCCAACAGTACCTCTCCAGCCTGAGTGACAAAGACCTATTGCTTTATTAACGGGGTCGACAATTTGAATAAGAGAACAGTCTGCACTGAACGCAAATAATGTTGCTCCTTTGACATTTGTAACAACACCGTCAACACCCTGAAAGTCGCAACCCTTTTCTGAAATGCTTCTATACTTGTGGTCTTTAGATAGCTTCACAACTGTATTGCTATGCACCTGCTTAGTAGTAACTATTTTATCAATGTCGATACCACAAGCCTCGCAAAATATCTTATAGTTCTCATACACGTTGTTCGTATCATCATAGTCGTTATATGCAAAATTCATAGTGCTGCATACACCCGTACTGACGCCGCCAAGACGCGTGGATACGCCGTTATTAAGCCAGGTAAAGTCATCAAATATAGGAGATGTAAGATATACTACTTCTCCCTTTTTTATAACATTTAACCGCTTATCATCAGAATACCATTTAAAGTCATACTTCATAATTTAATCCGTTTATAATATTAGTTTTTAATAAATAGTAAATATGATACAATATAAAGGTTATATAAATTGAATTATACCATATATAGACAGGAGAAATGTGTAAATGAGTATAAAAATTAAAAAGGGGATTTTAGCGGTAATAATATTTCTTACAGCATTTATATATTCAGAAGATGTATATGCTGTTGATTACGAAACGGCGTTACAGCTTCAGCAGATTGCAAACGAAAATTACTATGCCGTGCTTAATCAGCAGCAGGCAGCAGCAAATGCTATGGCGCAGGCTGCACTTAATAACCAGCAGATGATTCTTGATACAATAGCGGCTAAGCAGGCAGCAGAGATGAAGCTAAGGCAGGATGCTCAGAAAGCTTTAGAGGCACAGCAGCAGGCAGCACTTAAAGCACAGCAAAGTGCAATGGAAGCAGCACTTAAGGCTCAGCAAAGTGCAACGGAAGCTGCAACTGCAATACAGCTTGCAAGCCTTACAACTCCTCAGGTTGATGTAGTGTGTGACACTAACTGTTCTGAACAGAATGCTATGCTTTATGGAAAGTTTTATCCTGACTTTGTACTTGTTGATTTAAGCGAGCAGAGAGCAATTTTTTATAAAAACGGAATGAGAGTACTTGCTGACAACTGTGTTACGGGAGATGCAAAAAAGGGCTATCACACAACTGTCGGAATTCATCAGATAACATTTAAGGATACGAACAGAACACTTAAAGGTTCATACGGAGAGGCATTTGTAAAATACTGGATGAGATTTACTGCCGGCGGACAGGGACTTCACGATGCAGGCTGGAGAAGAAACTTCGGAAGCCAGATATATGTATCAAACGGTTCGCACGGCTGTGTTAACCTTCCACGTGAAACAGCAGCTACAATTTTTGCCAATTCATATGTCGGAATGCCTGTAATTGTTGAGAACTAAAATCAGGTATAAACTATTCTGTAAATGCGCCGATATATAGAATAAGAAGCAGTATCTGTTCTTTAAGAAAGGATTCTTTGGAAGGATATTAAAAGCGCGTTATGTAAGAAAGGATGGAACCTAAAATGGACTTGAATTTTATTAGTGCCGTTACAGCGGCAACATCAGCATATGAGCCGGTTGAGACAAAATCCTCATCTGCCGAATCAGAAAAGAAGACAGCGACTAAATCAGAGACTAAATCCGAATCTAAAACTGAAGTAAAAGACGAAGGTGCGGTATTTGAAAAATCACAGGGCGTTGAGAAAAAGGCTACATACTCGATAAATAAAATGAGTGCGGAAGAGAGAGCCGCATTTGTGCAGCAGCTTAAGGATGATCAGGCTGCACAGAAGCAGAGCTTCATAGATATGGTAACTCAGATGTTCAGAGGTCAGGGTAAAGCAATTGCCACAGCAAACGCCTCAGATGATAATTCACTCTGGAGAATGCTTGCAAGCGGAAACTTTACGGTAGATGCGAACACTAAAGCACAGGCTCAGAAGGATATAGCTGAAGACGGATACTGGGGAGTAACTCAGACATCACAGAGATTGTTTGATTTTGCAAGTGCACTTGCAGGAGATGACGTCGACAAAATGAAAGAAATGCAGAAAGCAATGGAAAAGGGATTTAAGGAAGCAACAGGAGCATGGGGCAAAGATCTTCCTGAAATTTCATCAAAGACATTGGATGCTGCCAACAAATTATTCGAAGATTATTACAAATCTAAAGAATCAGAAAAGGTTGAAGAACAGGTATAAATTAACGGAATATAAATTGTAACACCCGGGGTTATCCCCGGGTGTTATTTTTCGGAGTTGATGGGATTCGAACCCATGTGCCCGTGAAGGCTAACGCATTTCGAGTGCGCCCCGTTATGACCACTTCGATACAACTCCACATTGTATAATATGACTTTTGAGATTATAATACAATGAGGTGACAATAGTCAATCTGGATAAGGAAAAGCATAATTTAGAAAGGGTATTATTTATGAAGAGAGTAGGATTTCTTACAAGTGGCGGAGACTGCCAGGCGCTTAATGCGGCAATGAGAGGTGTTGCTAAGGCACTTATTAATACTTTAGGACCTGATGGAGTTGAACTTTATGGTTTCCTAGACGGATATAAGGGACTTATTTACAGTAATTATAAGCAGCTTACAGCTAAAGATTTTTCCGGAATACTGACTCTTGGAGGAACAATACTTGGTTCTTCCCGTACTCCGTTTAAGACAATTAAAGACCCTGATGAGAATGGTGTTGATAAAGTGGCTGCTATGAAGCAGAATTACTACAAGCTTAACCTTGACTGCCTCGTAATTCTTGGTGGAAACGGTACTCATAAGACAGCCAATTTATTAAGAGAAGAAGGATTAAATATCATTACTCTTCCTAAGACAATTGATAATGATCTGTGGGGAACAGATATGACATTCGGATTCCAGTCTGCAGTTAATATTGCATCTGATGTTATCGACTGCATTCATACAACAGCTTCTTCACACAGTCGTGTATTCATAGTAGAAGTAATGGGACATAAGGTTGGATGGCTTACACTTAACGCCGGAATTTCAGGCGGAGCAGATATCATCCTTATCCCTGAGATTCCATACGACATTGATAAAGTAGTTGAAGCAATCAACGAGAGAACACGCCGTGGAAGCAAGTTTACTATTCTTGCAGTAGCAGAAGGTGCTATCTCAAAGGAAGATGCAGCACTCTCTAAGAAAGAATACAAGGCTAAAATGGCAAATTATAAATACCCTTCTGTATCATATGAGGTTGCAGAACAGATTAGGGAGAAGACAGGAATCGAAGTAAGAGTTACGGTTCCGGGTCATATGCAAAGAGGCGGAGCACCTTGTCCTTACGACAGAGTATTTGCTTCACGTTTGGGAACAAAGGCTGCCGAGCTTATTTTACAGGGTGATTACGGATATATGGTAGGTATTAAGAACAGAGAACTCGTTAAGGTTCCGCTTGAAGATGTTGCCGGAAAGCTTAAAGAAGTATCACCTGATGCACCGATTATTCACGAAGCTAAAATGCTTGGAATCTCATTCGGAGCATAGTTAATTTGAGGTAAGTAATGGCATATACAGCTTTATACCGCAAATGGCGTCCTAATGTTTTTGATGATGTAAAAGGACAGGACCATGTGGTAACAACGCTTAAAAACCAAATAATAGCAGACAGAATCGGACACGCATATTTATTTTGCGGAACGCGTGGTACAGGTAAGACTACAATTGCCAAAATATTTGCAAAGGCTGTCAACTGCGAAAACCCGGTTAACGGAAGTCCCTGTTGCAAGTGTGCGATGTGCAAAAGCATCTCAGAAAACAGAAGCATGAATGTAATTGAAATCGATGCTGCGTCAAACAACGGTATCGATAATATAAGGCAGATACGAGAAGACGTTAAGCACTCACCGATTGAAGGTAAATACACTGTATATATTATCGATGAGGTTCACGCTCTTTCGGATGATGCGTTTAACGCATTGCTTAAGACACTTGAGGAGCCGCCTTCATATATCATTTTCATTCTTGCAACAACCGAAGTACACAGCATTCTGCCTACAATTGTCTCCCGTTGTCAGCGTTTTGACTTTAAGAGAATAAGTGTTGAGACAATAACCGCAAGACTTACTGAATTAGCAGAGCTTGAAGGAATTAAAGCTCCTGAAAAGGCACTTAAATATATAGCTAAAGCGGCAGACGGCGGTATGCGAGACGCTCTTTCAATGCTTGATAAATGTGTATCTTATTATTACGGGCAGGAGCTTACATATGATAAAGTACTAGAGGCACTTGGGGCTGTTGATACGGAAATCTTCTCGGACCTTTTTAGGAATGTCTTTTTCGGAAATGTTAAGGCAGCAATCAAGATAGTCGAACAGGTCGTGTTCGAAGGACGTGAATTAAGCCAGTTTGTGAATGACTTCACGTGGTATCTGCGTAATCTTATGCTTGTTAAGACATCAGATAACGACATTGAAGAAGTGCTTGATGTTACTACTGAGAGCTTTGCAAAGATGCGACGTGAGTCTGACGCTGTCGAATTAGACGTAATTATGAGATACATTCGCGTATTCTCAGAGCTTTCAGGCAGTATCAAATTTGCTTCACAAAAGCGTATTATGCTTGAAATGGCAATAATAAAGCTGTGCAAGCCTTCAATGGAAAACGACACAGAGTCTTTGGCTGACAGAATACGTCAGATTGAGGAAAAGCTTGAAAACGGTGTTTTTGCAGTAAGGAATGATACTGCTACCAATATTGATAGCGATACGGATACGCAGGTTGAGAAAAAGCCTGTTAAAAAGGAAAAGGCAGAGCTTCCAAAAGCATTATCAGATGATGTGAAGAAAGTACCTTCACTCTGGCATAAGATAGTCCCTAAGCTTAAGGATGATTTTGCAAGAAGCATGTTTTCTCAGGTAAATTTCACTGCGACTAGAGATAATATGCTTACAATCGTAATGAACAACACTATTACGGCATCGATAATCAACAGAGACGGAATGAAGGATGAGCTTAATAAGGCTATTGATGAGGAAGTCGGAGCACATGTTGAAATAGAAGTTATCGGTCAGTCGGATAAGGAAAGATTTTCAGATACATATACGGATTTAAGAAGTATATCAGAAGCTTTAAATTTTGAAATAGAGGAGGAAGATGATAATGGCTAAAAGAGGAGGATTCCCGGGCGGAATGGGAATGCCGGCTAATATGGGAAATCTTATGAAGCAGGCACAGAAAATGCAGCGTCAGATGGAAGAGACACAGAAGGAGCTTGAGGCAGCAGAATTCAGTGCAAAAGCAGGTGGCGGTGCAGTAGAAGTTATCGTTACGGGTGCTAAGCAGATTAAGAGCATAAAGTTAATGGAAGAAATAGTTGATCCTGATGATATTGAGACATTAGAGGATTCAATTGTGGCAGCAGTTAATGAGGCACTTAAGGCTGTTGATGAAGCTTCTTCGTCTTCAATGTCAAAGCTTACAGGCGGCCTTGGAATGGGAATGCCGTTTTAATTTAATTTAGAATTGAGGGAATAAGGGGATGGATTCGTACAGCGGATATATTAACAGGCTTATCGCTGAATTGTCTGTACTGCCCGGAATCGGTAATAAATCTGCACAAAGACTTGCCTTTCACATCATCAACATGCCAAAGGAAAGCGTTGAGAGAATGGCAAATGCAATGGTTGATGCAAGAAATAATATCAGGTATTGCAAGGAATGTCTGACACTTACGGATAAGGAAGTGTGTCCGGTATGTCAGGATAAGAGCAGAAATCATAAGCAGATAATGGTTGTTGAAAACTCAAGAGACATGAGTGCATATGAGAAAACGCATAAATATGAAGGCGTTTATCATGTGCTTCACGGTGCGATTAACCCAAGTATGGGAATCGGACCGTCAGATATAAAGCTTACTGAGCTTTTAAGGCGTCTTCAGTCAGATGTTGATGAAGTCATAATTGCAACTAATTCCAATATTGAGGGCGAGACGACAGCAATGTATATAAGCAGGCTTATTAAGCCTACAGGAGTCAGGATAACAAGAATTGCATCAGGAGTTCCTGTTGGCGGTGAACTTGAGTATATAGATGAAGTGACTTTATCAAGGGCACTGGATGCAAGAGTAGAATTATAGTTTAAAGGAGAAAGTAATGGGAGTAACAGTTAAAACATTCGGAAAGACAAAAGACAAGCAGCACATTTTCTTATACACAATTAAGAACAAAAACGGAATGAGTGCATCTGTAACAAACTTCGGTGCGATTTTGGTTAACCTTTTCGTACCTGATAATAATGGACAATTTGAAGATGTTGTTCTTGGACTTGAAAAGGGAACAGACTACTACAAAAACGGCAGCTTTTTTGGTGCTACTGTAGGAAGAAATGCTAACCGTATCGGTAAGGCTTGTGCAAAGATTGACGGCAAGCTCTACAAGTTCCCGGTTAATGACGGACCTAACAACCTTCATACAGACTTTGAGGTTGGTATGCATATGAAGCTGTGGGATGCTGTAATTTATTCTGACAGCGTTGAATTTACTACATTATCACCTGATAATGAGGCAGGCTTCCCTGGTAACCTTAAGATGAAGGTTACATACACATTAAGAGAAGACAATGCAATACAGATTTCATATGAAGGTGTCAGCGATAAGAAAACAATTATCAACATGACAAACCATTCATACTTCAACCTTTCAGGTCATAACGCAGGAAATATTGAAAACACTGAGTTGAAGCTTAACTGCTCAAAGTTTACTCCTGTAGTTAAGGGTGCAATCCCTACAGGTGAGCTTAAGGATGTTGAAGGAACTGTTTTTGACTTCAGAGAATTTAAGACAATCGGTCAGGATATTAACGCAAAGGAGCAGCAGCTTAAGCTTGTAAAAGGATATGATCATAACTTCGTAGTTGATGGATATGACGGAACTGAAAAGTTAGTAGCGGTTGCAAAAGCAGGCGGAAGAACAATGGAAGTATATTCAGATCTTCCGGGAATCCAGTTTTATGCAGGTAACTGCATCGCTAAGCAGAAGGGCAAAGATGGCGTTAAGTACACAAAGAGAAGCGGATTCTGCTTAGAAACACAGTATTTCCCTGACAATGTAAATCAGGACAATTTCAAGAAAGCAATATTTGATGCTAACGAATTGTATAAGACAACAACTGTATACAAATTCGTTCAGTAATGAGGAATTTAATTAATGAGTGAAGATTTAAAGAGTAAGATCTTTAAGGAAAAGGAGCTTACCTATAAAGAAAAAAGAAGACAGAAGGCAAAAGAGAAACGTCAAAAGGACCAGATGTCTGTTACGATTTTTGGACTTATTGTATACTCAATTGCCTTAATCGGAGTTGTAGTATTATCATATGTAGGCTTTAAGTCTGTAATTAATAATTTAAAAGAGAAGCAGGCTGTAGTAGAAGAGGCAGAAAAAAAGGCTTTAGAGGAAGAAGATAAGAAGAATAAAGAAGAGGAACAGGCCCTTCTTGAAGAGAAACAAAAGGAAGAGGAAGAGCAAAAAAAAGAAGAAGGCACATATAAAGATGCTGTATTTTCAGTAATTGAGAATGTTAATGACCCGGGAAATGCTTTAGTTAATTCCTTTGATTTTGCAAGAAAAGCACTTACAAACGAATCCGGCAAATTAATGGATTATGAAGTGTATACAAATCCTGAGACAGGAAAGATTGCAAAGGTTACCTCAAGAGAAAACTGTGGCGATTTATTCGAAATAACGGATTATTACTATGATGATGACAAAATAAACTACATCGCACAGTACAGAGAAGATACTGATGTGCCAATAGATCTTTCATCCGATAAGATTGAGTCAAGATATTACTTTGGCAATGATAAAATGCTTAAGTACATATACTGTGAGGCGGGGAAAGCTACAGAGTATTCGGTTGATGACTTTAAATTATACAGTGAAGGTACTATCGAGCAGTATAAATACATGGAAAATATGATGCTCGAAAACTCAAAGACCGCGCTCAAAAATGCTTATGACCTTGAAGAAGAGGTTAAAATTTCAGGATATGTACAGGACGAGCTTAACTGTCCGCCACCTGATGTTACTAACGTTTCGCTTCTTGATAAAAACGGAAGGGTAATAAGTGAAACTAAGACAAACGACGACGGATACTATGAGTTCTATGTAAAGCCTGACGATTATGCGGAATATAACATAGACATTACAGGCCGTGATGACACAATTGGCACCAGAATCTATGGTATAAAAGCGGGCAAGGGTACTAAGGCGGTAGCCGTTGAAACTGCATATCTTGCATATTCTGTATATGAAACTGTTTATCCTACTACGATTTTTGTTAAGGATGCGGATGATTCAAATGTAGCATTAGCAAATGCGGACATTAAATTCAGATACGGAATCAACAATAAATACGGTGAGACATGTCTTAGCGGAAGACTTGGAGAGGCAGGAGAAATAATGCCTGCATTGAGAAGCGGTACATATACGATTGAAGTTATAAAAGACGGATATGCACCATGCTATGCGACATTTATTGTCAAGCAGGATCACACGGCAACAATCTGCTATGCGGTTAAGAAAGTACCTGAAGGTAGAATTAAAGCAGTTCTTACATATGAAACAACACCTCTTGATCTTGATTTGAGGTCATTTGATACATATGGAAGAAATGTCAGTAAATCATCAACTGACAGTGTAGGTATTACTACTGCGGAGACAATTACAATTAATGATGCAGATAGCGGAACTTATCCGTTCTATGTATCAAATTATGCCGATATCGCTACAAGTGACATGATGTCTTACAGAATGTCACAGTCAATGGCTAAAGTATACGTATATAATTCCGAAGGACTTATTGAAGCGTTTCCTGTTCCTGCAGGACATGCAGGCGTTGTATGGAGACCGTTTGAAATAAGAAATCACAAAGTTGTCACAATTGGCGATTATTATTCATATATTGTTGATGACTCATTGTTTAGAAAGAAGTAACACATGGAGGAAATATGAGTAAGTTTAAAGGATGTGTACTTAAGCTTCTGGCAGCCATGGCATTAGGTGTATTTGCAGTTTTCTTAAGTTCTGATGTAGTAAAGGCTGATGCATATGCAGATGCCCTACAATACCAGCAGGCACAGCAGGCGTTAGTAGCACAGCAGGCATTAGCTGCACAGCAGGCGCTTGAAGCTCAGCAGAAGGAAGCTAACAGAATTGCGCTTGAAGCACAGCAGGCGTTAATGGCACAGTATAATCAGGCAATCGCCGATCAGTATGCAAAGGCACTTTTAGTGTATCAGGAAGCAATTGCAGCACAGGCAAGAGCCGTTCAGCAGTCATATATGCTTGCGTCAGTTCAGCAGCTTCAGAACGCTCAGTATACAAGCATGGTTCAACAGACAGGTCTTGACTATCAAAGTTATCTGTTAGACCGGTATCAGAAGTATCAGAAACAGGCACTTGCTGCATTTAAGGGATACGAAGGCATAAAATAAATAAAAAACGCAAGAAAATTAAAAAAAGTTCTTGCAATAGAGAAATAATGTGTTATAATCACTATTGCGTCTTGGAAAGGACGCAATAATGAGCGCGATTAGCTCAGTTGGTAGAGCACCTGACTCTTAATCAGGGTGTCCAGGGTTCGAGCCCCTGATCGCGCATCGTAGCACCGGTTTTGTGGATTATTCCATGGGGCTGGTGCTTTTTGTATGGTATGAATATTTAAGAGGTTTTTATGATTTTTGATACGCATGCACACTATCTTGATGCCCGATTTGACGAGGACAGACAAGATGTAATTTCATCGTTACATGATAATAATGTAGCCTGTGCGGTTGAAGTATCCGCGGGAGTTGACGATTTTTACGATATTATCTCATTAACTGAGAAATATCCGTTTATGTATGGGACAATCGGAGTACATCCAAGTGAAGTTGATAAGCTGAATGATGAGTGGCTTCATAAGATGGAGGAGCTTGCAGCAAATGATAAAATTGTCGCAATAGGCGAAATCGGACTTGATTATCATTTTGACGATGACCCTGAGCCAACAGTACAGAAAATGTGGTTTAAAAAGCAGATTGAGCTTGCACAAAAAGTAAACCTTCCGCTGATAATTCATTCAAGAGATTCTGCAAAGGACACACTTGATATATTAAAAGAGACTGATGCAGGTAAAACAGGCGGAGTTATTCATTGCTTTTCATACAGTAAGGAAATAGCGTTAGAATGTGTTGATATGGGATTTTACATAGGTCTTGACGGACCTGTAACATTTAAAAACGGCAAAAAGGCAAAAGAGGTTGCTAAGGCAGTGCCGATTGAGAGACTGGTCGTTGAGACAGACAGTCCTTACATGGCACCTGACCCGATTAGAGGGACAAGAAATTTTTCCGGAAATCTTAAATATATTATTTCTGAGATTGCATCATTACGGGATATTCCATATGATGATATGGAGAAGATTTTATTTGACAACGCGAGGGCACTTTACAGACTGGAGGACAAATGTCTGAATTAAGCAATTTTAAAAATACGCAGGAAATAATTAAAAAGCACAACTTCTCCATACAGAAGAAGTATGGACAGAACTTTTTAATTGACGAGCATGTGCTTAATAAAATAATAGCGGCAGCAGAGCTTACTGAGGATGATTATGTAATTGAAATCGGTCCGGGAATAGGGACGATGACTGAGCGTATGGCACCCGAATGCAGGCACGTTACTGCAATAGAAATCGATAAAGAGTTAATTCCGATTCTATCAGAGACTTTGTCCGGATTTGATAATGTCGATATCATTAATGAAGACGTGTTAAAGGTTGATTTAAATAAGCTTATTGCTGAGAGAAACGATAATAAACCGGTTAAGGTTGTTGCGAATCTGCCATATTATATTACGACGCCGATAATCATGTCTCTTCTTGAAAATAAAATTCCGATTGATACAATAACGGTTATGGTTCAAAAGGAAGTTGCAGACAGAATGATGGTAGGACCTGGAACTAAGGATTACGGCGCATTATCGCTTGCCGTTCAGTACTATGCAAAGCCTTACATCGTTGCAAATGTTCCGATGAACTGCTTCATTCCAAGACCAAATGTCGCATCGGCTGTAATACGTCTTACATGTCATAAAGAGCCGCCTGTAACAGTAAAGGATGAAAAGCTTATGTTTAATCTTATCAGGGCAAGTTTTAACCAGAGGAGAAAGACTTTAATTAACGGTATTTCCAATTTCTCCGGGTTATCATTTACAAAAGAGCAGGTTGCCATGGCACTAAACAGTATCGGCCTAAATGAAAATATAAGAGGCGAGGCACTTGATCTTGAAAAATTTGCAAAACTTTCTGATGCATTACTTGAAACATAAGGTATATATTTGGTATAATCAATTAGTTGAAAAGCCGGGGTGTGGCTCAGCTTGGTAGAGCGCTTCGTTCGGGACGAAGAGGCCGCGTGTTCGAATCACGTCACCCCGATTTTTTTATTTTATTGTGTCACGTAGCAGGCACTGCATTAAATCATTTTGATTCACTTGTAATATGCATATACGTGATTTTGAATGTTTTTTGGAGGCGTTTAAATGAATGTACTTGTAATTAACTGTGGAAGCTCATCGCTTAAGTATCAGCTCATTAATTCAGACTCAAAGGAAGTATTGGCTAAAGGTCTTTGTGAGAGAATCGGAATAGAAGGTTCGGCAATTACCAACCAGTCAAAGGGATGCGACAAGATTACTAAAGAAATCCCAATGCCTGACCATAAGAAGGCTGTGGAGCTTGTAATCGAAGCACTCACAGATGAAAAGACCGGTGCAATTAAGTCTCTTTCAGAAATTGATGCCGTTGGACACAGAGTTGTTCATGGCGGAGAGAAGTTTGCAGAAGCCGTATTAATTGATGATGACGTAATCAAGGCAATTGAAGAGTGTAACGACCTTGCGCCACTTCACAATCCTGCTAACTTAATCGGAATTTCTGCCTGCAAGGCATTAATGCCTCAGGTTAAAATGGTAGCGGTTTTCGATACGGCATTCCATCAGACAATGCCTTCTAAGGCATATCTTTATGGTATTCCATATGAATATTATGAAAAATACAGAGTGCGCCGTTACGGATTCCATGGAACGAGTCATTCATTTGTTTCAAAGAGAACGGCTGAAATATTAGGAAGAGACATTAATAACTTTAAGGTTATTGTGTGTCATTTAGGAAACGGAGCATCAATTTCAGCTGTACTTAACGGTAAGTGTGTTGATACTTCAATGGGACTTACTCCGCTTGAAGGACTTATAATGGGAACACGTTCAGGTGATATTGACCCTGCAATTATTGAATTTATCTGTAAGAAAGAAAACATCTCAGTTGAAGATATGAATACAATACTTAACAAGAAGTCAGGTGTACTCGGACTCTCAGGTATTTCAAGTGATTTCAGAGACTTGTTATCAGCAAGTGAAGAAGGTAATAAGAGAGCTACAGACACACTTGACACATATTCATATCATGTTGCCAAGTATATCGGTTCATATATCACTGCAATGAACGGAGTTGATGCAATTGTATTCACAGCAGGTGTTGGTGAGAACAACGCATCAGTCAGAAAATCGGTTATGGAATACTTTAAGTATTTAGGTATAGAAATAGACGATGAAAAGAATAAAATAAGAGGTGAAGAAATCGAAATTTCTACAGAATCTTCACCGATTAAGGTTATGGTTGTTCCAACTAACGAGGAACTTGCAATTTGTGAAGAAACGGTTGCTCTTGTAAAATAACAGCTTTATGAGTAGCACGCGATGCAATCATAAGGAACATAAATGGTATTAGATAAATCTCGCATACAAATTAAACTTCCGGATAAGGTTAAGCTCATCATTGATACGTTAAATGATGCCGGCTTTGAAGCCTATGCCGTAGGTGGCTGTGTGCGAGATTCTATTTTAGGGAGAAATCCTAAAGATTGGGACATAACTACATCTGCTATGCCTAATCAGGTTAAAAAGCTCTTCAGACGTACAATAGATACAGGAATACAGCATGGAACCGTCACAGTTATGTTTGCCGATGTCGGATATGAAATCACGACATACAGAATCGACAGTGAATATGAGGATATGCGTCATCCTAAGGAAGTGATTTTTACAGACAGGCTTGTAGAAGATTTAAAGCGCCGCGATTTCACGATAAATGCAATGGCGTATTCGGATTCTTCGGGACTCATTGATGAATTTGACGGATTAAGCTGTATCGAATCAAAAACTCTTAAGGCAGTCGGAAATGCCAGTGAGAGATTAAGTGAAGATGCACTTAGAATATTAAGGGCTTTAAGGTTTAGTGCAGAGCTTGATTATGAAATGGACTCAGAGCTTGAGAGCGCAATCAGTGAGTTAGCCGCAAATCTGTCAAAAATAAGTGCCGAGAGAATTGCAACAGAGCTAATCAAGCTTCTTAAATCAGATCATCCCGACAAAATAAGAAGGGCTTATGAGCTTGGCGTTACAAAGGTAATTCTTCCTGAATTTGATTTATGTATGGATACTTTGCAGAATACAAAGCATCACATTTACTCGGTCGGTGAGCATACAATACATTCACTTATTGAAATAGATAAGTTTAAGGATCAATTTGATGAAAGAGAAAATAAAATATTAAAGCTTACAATGCTCTTTCATGATTTTGGAAAGCCATCGTGCAGAACAACCGATGAAAATCAAACGGACCACTTTAAGCAACACCCTGAAGCATCCGAAAAAATAGCCGTTAACATTATGAGGCGCTTAAAGCTTGATAACGATACAATCGAAAATGTAAGAACGTTAGTCAGATTGCATGATTTAAGACCTAAGCTTACTGATGAAAGTGTCAGAAGACTAATAGTTATGGTGGGGCTTAGCAGAATGGAAATGATGCTTAAAGTAAGAACTGCCGACATGCTTTCACAGAGTGAATATTTAAGGGAAGAAAAGCTTTTATACATTGCAGAGCTTGAAAAAAAATACCGTGAGATAATCCTTAGAAAAGATTGTCTTTCTATAAAAGACCTGCAAATTAAAGGCAGAGATTTAATTAATTCAGGAATTAAGGAAGGCCCTATTCTTGGTGAAATATTAAAGGCGCTTTTAGACGATGTTCTTATTACGCCTTCACACAATAATTACGATTACCTTTTGGAAAAGGCATTACAGATTGAGAAGGATTTAAGGTGACGTTTTGAAAAAAATGGTAGTACCTACAATTGCATTACTTGTATTTGCATCAGTATTGTTTTTGCTTGTAGCAAAGGAATACTCTGAGAAAAAGCGCTTAAGTAATCCAATTTACTCACAGAGTAAGGAAAATGGGAGCGAAGATTCTGATAATGCGGAGAGTACAGGAGATGAAGACCTTGTTGTAAGTAAGAAAAGACTTACGGCAAGTGATACATGCATCGTAATAAGTAAAGATGTGGAAGAAAAGAAAATTACCTTAAGGAATATTAAGGGAGGCGATGATAAGGCTTTGTCATATGACGGGAAGACAGAGTTTTTAACAAAAAACGACGGCCCTCTTACCGCAGCAGAAATTATGGTCGGTGATATTGTTGATATTGAATTTACAACATTTGATTCAAGACTTTCAAGGGTAAGCCGTTCTAAGGATGCATGGGAACTTAACAATATTGACAAATTCGAAATAGACGAAAAAGGAAAGACTATTAAAATTGCAGACGACCTTTATAAAATGTCATCAAATGCAATAATTGCATCAGGTGATAAAGTAGGGAAGTTATTAGACGTTACGGCACTTGATACAATTACAGTAAGAGGAATCGATAAGGATGTATATTCTGTTCAGATTGAAGAAGGACACGGATATATAAGAGTTACAAATGATTCATATTTTGTTGGCGGCTGGATAGAGATAGGTCAGGACATTATTACGATTCTTACGGAAGGAATGCTTATCCCGGTTCCTGAGGGAACATATGATATTAAGGTCACAAATAAAGGATATGTCGGAAGGGATACGCTTAAGGTTACAAGAGACAAAGAGACAAAGCTTGACTTATCCAAGGCTGAGATTGAAGAGGTTGCAATCGGACATGTACTGTTCAAAATTTTTCCGGATTATGCACAGCTTTATGTTGATGGAATTATGACCGACTTTGAACAGAGAGTTCCGCTTGAATACGGGATCCACTCAGTAAGGGTTGAGCTTGCAGGATATGAGACTGTTCATGCCAATATAAGAGTAGGCTCCGAAATGGCTAACATTGCTATTGAACTTGATAAGGAAGAAAATTCAGATTCATCGAGTTCATCAAGCTCATCGTCGAGTGCATCATCAAGTTCATCATCAAGTTCATCGTCGAGCTCATCATCGAGTTCATCATCCGGTGCTTCTTCAAGTTCGTCGTCTTCTACAGCTGACAGCAGTAGCGTATCTGAAAATACGATAATTTCTGACAATAAGAAGATATATATAGAAGGACCTGAAGGAGTTGAAGTATATCTTGACGGAACATATATAGGAATTGCACCTTGCAGCACACTTAAGGTTACGGGAAGTCATACGATTACACTTTCCAAATCGGGATATGAGACAAAAAGCTATACAATTAATGTCGGAAACGACGGAAATGATCTTACAATGTCATTTTCAGAGCTTACGGCAGTTCAGTAATTATGGCTGCTAGTACGCATACAAAGTGATATATGATATAATAAAACAGATATGCGTTGTTAACATACTTCATATTTAGAGAATTAATATAGAAATGAAATGGATTAAACAAAGAGAAAATCAAATATTTTTTTCTGTTACGCTAGTGTCGATACTTGTTGCCATCAGTCCTTTGATTTCAAGGTACTGCCTTTTAGGACATGACAGTTCATATCATATTTTAAGAATTGAAGCTCTTAAGCAGCAGATAGAAATGGGCAAGCCGTTTCTAAAGGTCAATCCTACTTACTTTGGAGGAATGGGCTATGCAAGCTCGCTTTTTTACCCGGATTTCTTACTGTATATTCCTGCATTATTAAGAGTATGCGGTTTTTCAATTAATAATTCTTATCATCTGTTCATGATTCTATGCGTAGTATTTTGCTATGCTGTAGCTTATTATTGCGGAAAGAGCATTTCCAAAAACAGATATATCGGTATTTTATCTGCCGTAATTCTCACGCTTTGCGCATATCACCTTGATGATATTATTGTCAGGGCAGCAGTAGGAGAATATACGGCCTTTATTTTTGTTCCGCTTGTAGTATACGGCGTGTACAATTTGTGCTTTGAGGATATGGATAAGCCGTGGATTCTAGGAGCCGGAATGGCATTTGTTCTTTTGTGCCACACGTTAAGTTTTGCAATGTGCATGATTTTTATCGTACTAATGCTATTACTTAATTTTGATGTATTTATTAAAAAGCCAAAGCTTTTACTAAAGCTTATTGTTACAGGACTTGTGACAATGTTTATAACGATTTCGTACTGGCTTCCGATACTTGAACAGTTTATGAGCACTACATTCTATGTGTCATACCCATGGATTGAGCCTGTTCAGGAGGCAGTAAAAGTCTCGGCTATTTTCGGACTCTCATTCCCGACACTTGGAATAGGGCTGTTTATTCTAATTATTCCAAGAGTTCTACTCTTCAGAAAAGAAGACGATTCAGTCATGAAATATGCCGATCAGTGTCTTACACTTGGAATTGCCTTCGCGCTTTTTGCTTCGGAAATTATGCCTTGGAAGAAATTAGGCAAAATCTTTTCAATGGTTCAGTTCCCTTGGAGATTTTATGTGATAAGCTCGGTACTATTTAGTATAAGCGCCGCGATTTTTATTTACAGACTTGCAGGCTCGTTATGTCTTGGAGTATCAGATACACCTAAGGACTATGACAACGAGGAATATATTAACAGAAACGATAATTACGTCAATAAGTACGGAATAGTGCTTGCGCTCGTACTTGCAATAATGACAATTACGACGATATTCACATATTCTAATCAGACAAGGGAATATTTTGATTTCAGCAATGACTATTTTGATTACAAGCCATATACGGCAACGGTAATAGCGGGAGAGTGGCTGCCTGAGAGTGTTGATAACGTGGATGACCTTTTAGAGACATGTGACAATGCATATGGTCCTAATGGTGAAGTGTTAAACGTAACAAGAGATAAAAACACGTTAACTGTTGATATTGACAAGGCATGCACATGCGTTGACGTACCATTTGTATATTATAAAGGCTACGTGGCACGTAACGAAGAAGGAATGAATATACGTGTCGACGGAAACGGAATAAACGGACTTACAAGAGTATATACAGGCGACTACGAAGGCAGAATTACTGTATCGTATGAAGGAACGATAATTCAGAAGCTTTCTAATATTCTAAGCCTTCAGACAACACTATTAATCGTGCTGATTGTTTATTCGTTTTACAGCATAAGAAGGGAATTATATTACACAAAATCCAAAGATTTGGATACAAAGGAGAGAGATAAATAATGAATATTACAGTACTTGCCGGTGGAATAAGTACAGAAAGAGATGTATCTTTGGTGTCCGGGATGGGAGTATACAAGGCACTTAAAGAAAAGGGATATAATGTAGTACTTATGGATATATTTCTTGGATATGAGGATGTTCCTGACAATATTGCAGATATATTTACACTTGATAGAGACTTTGCAGCAGAGATTAAGAGCATATCGGAGGATGAGCCTGAAATAGAAGCAGTAAAGGCATTGAGAAAAGATAAATCGAATGCTCTTTTTGGACCTAATGTAATTGAAATATGTAAAGCCTCTGATATTGTGTTTATGGCTCTTCACGGAGACTGCGGTGAAAACGGAAAGGTTCAGGCAACATTTGATCTTCTTGGAATAAAGTATACCGGAACAGATTATTTATCATCTGCCCTTGCGATGGATAAGGAAATTACAAAGCTTGTATTTAAACAGAATGGAGTCAGCACACCGAACGGATATGTAATTCATAAGGGAGATGAAGTTAATGCTATAGATGATTTTCCGGTTGTTGTTAAAATTTGTAACGGTGGATCATCAGTTGGCGTATACATAGTTAATAACGAAGAAGAATACAAAGAGACTCTTGATAAAGCGTTTAAATACGAGGACAAGGTTTTAGTTGAGCAGTTTATTAACGGAAGAGAATTTACCGACTGCGTAATTGAAGGAGAAGCACTTCCTGTTGTAGAGATAGCCCCGAGTGACGGATTTTATGATTATAAGCATAAATACCAGGCGGGTGCCGCAGTTGAGACTTGCCCTGCTTTAATTCCTGAAAGTGTAACAAAGGCAATACAGGATGAAGCAATTAAGGCGTATAACGCACTTGGAATTAAGACTTATGCGCGCATGGATTTCATGATGGATGATAAGACAGGTAAAATTTATTGCCTTGAAGCAAATACACTCCCGGGTATGACACCTACAAGCCTTATTCCACAGGAAGCAAAGGCTATCGGGAAATCATACAGTGATTTGTGTGAATGGATAATCAGAATTTCGCTTGATAAGTATAAATAATATGAAAAATCTTACACTTGAAAATATAGCAAAGGCGTGTGGCGGCAAACTCTTCCTTGTTAACGGAGACGATGCAGAAAAAGAAGCGTCAAATATAATAATCGACTCAAGAAAATGCGAAGAGGACTGCGTTTTCATTGCAACAAAAGGTGAGAGAGTAGATGGCCACACATTTATTAAACAGGTGCTTGAAAAAGGAGCACTTGCAGCGATTTGTGAAAACGTACCTGATGATATTTGCGGCAACTATATACAGGTAGAAGATTCGTTTAAGGCATTAAAAGACATAGCTGAATTTTACAGGATGCAGCTTGATGTTAAGATTGTAGGAATCGCCGGAAGTGTTGGTAAGACAAGCACTAAGGAAATGGTTGCATCAGTACTTAAAGAGAAGTACAGCGTACAGAAGACTAAGGGTAACTTTAATAACGAAGTAGGCGTTCCGCTTACGATTTTTTCGATTAATGAATCGCACGATGTTGCGGTTGTAGAAATGGGCATTTCTGACTTTAATGAAATGAGCCGCTTATCTAAGATTGTTAAGCCTGATATTTGTGTCCTTACGAACATCGGTCCATGCCATCTTGAAAATCTTAAAGACCTTGACGGTGTTCTTAAGGCTAAGTCTGAGATATTTGAGTCAATGAATAAGAGAGGCTTTGCAGTATTAAACGGAGACGATGAAAAGCTAAGAACTATCAAACGGGTTAACGATAAGACTCCGATATATTATGGTCTGGATGATAAAAATGACATATATGCAAAGGACATTGAATCTAAAAGCATGCTATTAACTACGTGCAAAATTTGCACTACGGATTCATGCTTTGATGTATGCATTCCGCTTCCGGGAAAGCATCATGTTTTGAATGCGCTTGCAGCCGCTAAGGTCGGTCTTTTACTGAATATGAGTGAAGACGAGATAAAAGCAGGAATTGAGTCTGTCAAGTCGACTGAGGGTAGAAGTAATATTATTGAGACTAACAAACACTACGTAATTGATGACTGCTACAACGCAAACCCTAAGTCAATGAAGGCTGCGCTTGATTTACTAAAGCTTGCAGAAGGCAAGAAAATAGCAATACTTGGAGACATGTTTGAGCTTGGTGAAAACGAAGAAGAGCTACATGCCAAAGTCGGGGAATATGTATCTATAGTAGACCCTGAACTGTTAATCTGTATTGGGAATTTATCGTCTAATATTTATGAAAAAGCGAATATATGCGGAAAAAAATATTATTTCGAGACGCTTGATGAAGTACTGTGCAAAATATGTGAACTGACCGACAGCGTAATAGCTGACAATAATGAAAATGGAGTTAAACCTACAGTACTTGTTAAGGCTTCTCACGGCATGCATTTTGAAAAAATTGTCGAGAAACTAAAATTAAACTAACGGGAGAAGGGCATGGAATTAACAAAAAGCATTATTTTTAAAATTCAAAGCGGGGATTTTGATGACCGGCTTCTTGATATCTATGTAGATGAAAATGTACTTGACTATCAGAAGGAAAGGTACATTAAAGCAATTAAAAAATATGAAGAGCTATACGGAGAGGGTGAGGTTGAGATTTATTCGGCACCGGGAAGGTCTGAGGTTGGAGGCAATCACACTGACCATCAGAGAGGACAGGTGTTAGCATGTGGACTTAACCTTGATGTAATAGCTATCGTAAGTAAGACGGATGATAATATCATTAAAATCGTATCGGATGATTACAACATTAAGGATATTAATGTTAACGATCTTTCAAAAAAAGACTCAGAAGAAAACACATCAGAATCATTAATTCGCGGTGTAGCTAAGAGACTTAAGGATGAAGGCTACACAGTCGGCGGCTTTAAGACATTCATGACAAGCGATGTATTGAGAGGCTCGGGAATGTCTTCTTCAGCAGCATTTGAAGTTGCAATCGGAACAATTATTTCGGGATTATATAACAATATGGAGATTTCTCCTGTGTTTATCGCACAGGCAAGTCAGTATGCCGAAAATGTATATTTTGGCAAACCTTCAGGACTTATGGACCAGATGGCATCATCAGTCGGAAGTCTTGTTAACATTGACTTCAAGGATACAAAAAATCCTGTAATCAAGAAGGTTGATGTTGACTTTGCTAAATTCTCTCACAGCCTGTGTATCGTAGACACAAAGGGCTCACATGCCGATCTTACTCCTGAGTATGCCGCAGTTCCTATAGATATGAAGAAGGTTGCTGCATATTTTGGCAAGGAAGTATTAAGAGAAGTTGATGAAGATAAGTTTTATGCTAATATCAGCGATATAAGAGAAAAGGTCGGCGACAGACCTGTAGTCAGAGCTATGCATTTCTTCTTTGATCACAATACGGTTACTAAAGAAGTAAACGCACTTGAAGCCGGAGATTTTGAAGAGTTTAAGAAGCATATCAGTGCATCAGGAAACAGCTCATTTAAATATCTTCAGAATGTTTATCCTGCATCTGATGTAGCAAATCAGGGACTTTCTGTTGGACTTGGAGTCAGCGAAAGAATTCTTGCCGGTAAGGGTGCCGTAAGAGTTCACGGAGGCGGATTTGCCGGAACAATACAGGCATTCGTGCCAAACGACATGGTTTCTGAATACAGAGAAGAGATGGATAAGCTTTTTGGTGAAGGTTCATGTCATGTATTAAAGGTTAGAAAATACGGTGGAATGAAGGTACTGTAATATGATTAATACTTATATAAGTGCACTTGCACAATATGCCGTTGACAGAGGACTTATCGAAGAAAATGAGCGCATTTATTCTATAAATATGCTTCTTGATGTGTTAAAGCTTGATGAATATAATCCTTGCGATGATGAAGACAAGGTTATAGCTCTTTCAAGTGATTTAGAAGCTATTTTACAATTCATCGATGACTATGCCTGTGACAGAGGACTTATCGAAGAAAACAGCGTAGTGTATCGTGACTTATTTGACACAAGGGTTATGAACTGTTTCGTTAGGAGACCATCTGAGGTTATCCGCATTTTTAACGAAAAATATGCTGTATCTCCAAAAGAAGCAACGGATTTCTATTACGAATATTCCAAAAATTCAGATTATATAAGAACATACAGAATTGCTAAGGATATCAAATGGGTATATGAATCAGAGTACGGTGACATCGATATCACAATCAATATGTCTAAGCCTGAAAAGGATCCTAAGGCAATAGCTGCCGCAAGAAATGCAAAGCAGTCATCATATCCTAAATGTCTGCTATGCGTTGAGAACGAAGGATATGCGGGAAGAATCAATCACCCTGCAAGAGAGAATCACAGAATTATTCCGATTAAGATTTTAGGAAAAGAGTGGGGCTTCCAGTATTCTCCATACGTTTATTATAACGAGCACTGCATAGTACTTAACAGAGAACATACTCCGATGACAATAAACAGGGAAGTATTTGAGAAGCTGTTTGATTTTATAAGACAGTTTCCTCATTATGTGATTGCTACGAATGCAGACCTTCCGATTGTCGGAGGCTCGATTCTTTCACATGAGCATTTCCAGGGCGGTAATTACAGCTTTGCGATGTCAAGGGCAGTAATCGAGAAGGAAGTAGTGTTCAAAGGCTTTGAAGATGTTGAGGCCGGTATTCTTAAGTGGCCGATGTCGGTAATCAGAATCAGAAGCACAAGTCAGGAGAGGTTAGTCGATTTGGCGGACAAAATACTTGGCGCGTGGCGGGAATACACAGACGAGGAAGCTTTTATTTTTGCAAAAACAAATGGTGAACCTCACAATACAATAACACCCGCAGCAAGATTTGCTAACGGCAAATATGAGCTTGACCTTGCACTTAGAAACAATATTACTACTGAAGAAAGGCCGCTTGGCGTATACCATCCAAGAAACGAGTACCATCACATTAAGAAAGAAAATATTGGCGGCATTGAGGTTATGGGACTTGCTATTTTGCCATCAAGAATAAAGTCGGAAATGGAATTGCTTGCCCGTTGTATAATTGAAGGTAAGGATATTCGAAGCTTTGATGAGCTTTTAAAGCACGCTGACTGGGCAGAAGAATTTATCCCTAAATACGAAGGTAAAATCAATAAAGAAAATGTTGATGAAATACTGAAAGCAGAAATCGGAAAAGTATTTGTAAAGGTGCTTGAAGATGCGGGCGTATTTAAGCGTGATAAAAAGGGTCGCGAGTACTTCATGAAATTTATCGAGTCGGTCTAATATAGCAAGTATTATGTTGAAATCGGCTGATAATTCGTGATAGACTTAAAAATATTAAGTGTGAACTCTCCAAAGGAGATTAAAAGAATAAAAGGAAAGGATTATATCATGGACAATCTTGAACTTAAGAAAATTGCCAATGAAGTCCGCAAAGGAATTGTTACCGGCGTTCATGCAGCAAAAGCAGGACATCCGGGCGGATCTTTATCATGTGCAGACATTATGACTTACCTCTATTTTGAGGAAATGAACATCGATCCTAAGAATCCTAATAAGGAAGACAGAGATCGCTTTGTATTATCTAAGGGACATGTAGCTCCTGCACTTTATGCAACACTTGCAAACCGTGGATATTTCCCGGTTGAGGAGCTTACAACATTAAGAAAGCTTGGATCACACCTTCAGGGACATCCTTGCATGCAGCACACACCGGGTGTTGATATGTCATCGGGTTCTTTAGGACAGGGAATTTCTGTTGCAACAGGAATGGCTCTTTCAGCTAAGCTTTCAAATGATGATTACAGAGTATACACACTTTTAGGTGATGGTGAAATTGCTGAAGGACAGGTATGGGAAGCAGCAATGTTTGCCGGATTTAAGAAGCTTGATAATCTTGTTGTTATCGTTGATAACAACGGACTTCAGATCGACGGACGTATCGAGGACGTATGCGATCCTAACCCTATTCCTGATAAGTTCAAGGCTTTCAATTTCCACGTAATTGAGATTGATGGTCATGACTTTGATCAGATTAGAGCAGCTTTCAAGGAAGCTAAGGAAACAAAGGGAATGCCAACAGCAATTATTGCTAAGACAACAAAGGGTAAGGGCGTTTCATTTATGGAAGACCAGGCAGGATGGCATGGAAAAGCTCCTAACGATGAGCAGTATGCACAGGCTATGGCAGATCTTGAGAAAGTAGGTGAAGCAATATGTCAGAAGTAATTAAAATCGCTACCAGAACAAGCTACGGCAACGCATTAGTTGAGCTTGGTAATGAACATGACGATCTTGTAGTACTTACAGCTGACCTGGCTGCAGCTACAATGACAAGTATTTTCAATAAGGCACACCCTGACAAGCATATTAACTGCGGTATCGCAGAAGCTAACATGACTTGTATTGCAGCAGGACTTGCAGCAACAGGAAAGGTTCCGTTTGCATCTACATTTGCAATGTTCGCAGCAGGACGTGCATTTGAGCAGGTTCGTAACAGTATCGGATATCCACATCTTAATGTTAAGATTGGTGCTACTCATGCAGGTGTTTCTGTTGGTGAGGACGGCGCTTCACATCAGTGTAATGAGGATATTGCTCTTATGAGAACAATTCCGGGTATGGTTATTATTAACCCTGCTGATGATGTTGAGGCAAGAGCAGCAGTTAAGGCTGCATATGAATACAAGGGACCTGTTTATTTAAGATTTGGTCGTGCGGCAGTTCCTGTATTTAATGACGAAGCTACTTACAAATTTGAAATGGGTAAGGGTATCGTATTAAAGGAAGGTAAGGACGTAACAATTGTATGTTCAGGACTTACTGTACCTGAGTCAATGGAAGCGGCTAAGATGCTTGCAGCAGACGGAATTGACGCAGAAGTTATTAACATCCACACAATTAAGCCACTTGATGAGGATTTAATTGTTGCATCAGCTAAGAAGACAGGAAAGGTTGTTACAGCTGAAGAGCATTCAGTTATCGGCGGACTTGGTTCGGCAGTATGTGATGCACTTGCTGAGAAGTGTCCTACACCTGTTAAGAAGATTGGTATGTATGACTGCTTCGGTGAGTCAGGAACAGCAGCACAGCTTATTCATAAGTATGGTCTTGATGCAGAAGGCATATATAAAGTAACTAAGGACTTCGTTAAATAGTCTTTTATAATTACAAAATATATATTATATTAGAGGGGACGCTTTTGGCGTCCCTTCAATATATAGGGGAATACTATGGCAGACGAAGTAACGCGAGTTCAAAAGTTTGACGAAGAATTTGAAAAAAATGATAAGAAGTGGATGAAAGACCTTGCAAGGCACAGAAGGTTTGTTGTCTACAGAATAATTATTATAGTTGCTGCTATAGCAGGAGCTCTTTTTTTCATATACAACAATTACAAAAACATGGTTTATACTGACTATTCAATATTAAATACGATTCAGTATGAAGATTCTTCGGGTGCCAGATTCAAAAGATTCAACGGAAATGTGCTTAAGTACAGCCGTGACGGTGCGACTGCCTTCAACATGGATAACCAGATGCTTTTCAATCAAACATATGAAATGCAAAATCCGATGGTTGATATATGTGGTGATTATGTTGCACTTGGTGATTACAAAGGAACAAAGATATATATTCTGAACTCTGAAGGGCTTCAAGGCCAGATTGACACAACACTTCCTGTTCAGAGATTTTCTATTGCCGGTAACGGTAATATTGCGGTAGTTCTTGAAGAGGACGATGTTACGTGGGTTAAGCTATATAATAAGGAAGGCGAAGTTGTTGCAAGTGACAGAACAACAATGAAAAAAAGCGGCTTCCCGTTAAGTATGGACATTTCTGAAAACGGAATAATGCTTAACATTTCTTATATATATATCGACAGCGGTAAGATTTCATCATCTGTTGCATTTTACAATTTCGGCTCCGTAGGTCAGAACGAAATTGACAACCTTGTAAGCGGATACAATTATGATGATGAGACAATAACGTATGTTCAGTTTATGAATGCAAATACAGCATTTGCGCTCGGCAACAAGACTTTCTCGATATTCAAGGGAGACCAGAGACCTGAGAGAGTATTTGAGGTTGCCTGCGAAGATGAAATTACAAGTGTATTTAATAATGAAAGCTATATCGGGCTCGTATATACACAGACATCAGATACAGAGCCATACAGAATTGATGTTTATAATACTGACGGCGAAATGATTTTATCTCAGCCGTTCAACCTTGATTATACAGACATACTATTTAATAAGAACCTGATGATTATATACAATGCAAATGAGTGTGTGATTTATGATACGAACGGCGTTGAAAAATACAACGGCCTATTCAAGAATTCAATTGTCACAATGGTACCAAACGGTAATATTACAAGGTACTTATTTGTGTCGGGTTCAAGAACGGATGATATTCAGTTAAAGTAATGGAAATAAATTATTTATTTATTGCTATAGTAGCGCTTATCGTTTATATGACGGTAAGAGGATACAGAAAAGGATTTTTAAGAATTGTAGTATCGTTTATAGGTATGGTTGCGATTATTATCCTTGCAAAAAAGGTCGCCCCTTTTGTTACCGATTACCTATATAATAATACAGGTGCATATGAGAAAATCGTGCTTGGAATAGAAGAAATGTTCAGGGAAGCAAATGAACAGTATGACAACTCTATTCCTGAGAACCAGATTAAGACAATCGATTCATACAATGTTCCCGATTCATTAAAAAACAGCCTTATTGTTAATAACACAACGCAAATGTACAAAACGCTTGTTGTAGATTTATTCGAGGATTATGTTTCTGCATATCTTGCAAATACTGCAATCAAGGCGGCAGGTTTTGTGCTTGCATTTATTGTGCTTATTATTGCATTTAAAGTCTTACTCTCAGTTGTTGATATTATTTCAAGGATTCCTATTATCAGAGGAATAAATCAATTTATTGGCGGATGCCTTGGGTTTATAGAAAGTCTCATTATTACCTGGGTGTTTTTCTTTGCTACGGTTATTTTCGTTGGAAACAAATCGGGCTCTGTAATATTTAAGATGATTGCAGATTCGGATTTCCTGACGCTTCTGTTTAATACGAACCTTTTACTTGATATTATTTCTTAATCGTTCATATTATTTATGACTGTTTACCACGCTAAAGTACTGAATTCTTGGGGTATATAGACGATAAAATGTACTAT
>SAMEA3663269__coassemble_307_pt1 | contig 17930 bp, 14 predicted proteins | sample SAMEA3663269__metabat2_low_PE_015 | metagenome-assembled genome bin SAMEA3663269 (sample SAMEA3663269) | pig gut metagenome | biome: pig gut; feature: pig-associated habitat; material: faeces | place: China | collected 2013
GTATTGCTGATAGGAAGATTCATAAGGAATCGTGGCATCGGTAAGTATGATGGAAGCTTCGTATGTTGATACATATATATGCTCATCTATAAAAATTCTCCTTTCTCAAACCTGATGAACTCATAAGTTTTATAAGTTCTCTTTTCGTTTCTCAATAAGTACTTAGGATTCGAAAAAGCAGATTACAAAAAATCTTCATTATTTTTTCAAAAATCGTAATTAGAATATGGTCAATTACGTTGACAAAAAGTGTCAATGCAATTGACCATAAAAAAATAGATGTCAATCGCATTGACATCTAATATTCCTTGATTTTATACGGTTTTCAAGCATTTAGGTCAAGTGTTATGACCATTGACCATACTACTAAAAAATGGATAACAGGATACGCCTAAAGTCGCAGTGTCAACGCCGTTGACACTCCCAAACTCCTATGTCGTTTGCTTTAGGGTATCCCCTATAACCCTTGATTGGACTCTTTCGGTCCCGAGGGCCAAAAGCACATAAAAAGAACAGTAATACTACAAAACTTTTTCTTTATTATGCTTTGATTTCGATAAATCCATTAGCTCTAACTCCTCCGATATACATCCCCATCTCTCAGTTAAGCTTTTCTTCAAATTGTCCTCATCTGAAAATCCAATTTCTAATAAAATATAATATTCTAATATCTGTAATAAAGAACGATTATATATTTCTAACTCATCCTCTGATAATACATTGTAGTTCTCTTTTATACTTTCATCGTAATGTATATAGTAATTACGAGTATGTGCAATAACAGAAGGATAGTCCTTATGCTTTATCTTGCCTGTATCAAAATAAATCTTTCCTTCTGCAAACAAAAGATCTGCCAATCTACTTTCAAGAGTAATAAACTTTTTACTTTTAGCCATTAAAAACTCTTTCAATTCTTTAGCGTATGCCAGAGGAGAATTCTTCGTAATTTCCTCTACCCTTGACTTATACACATCCAAACTATTTGTAATAAAACGTGAATGATATGTTTCCAGTGCTTGAACAATATTGAGAAAAGTTCTCGTTTTTGAACTATATTTTACATAAAATGGTTCCAAGAACAATTCGATTATCGGAGCTATGGTTTCATGTTTATCAAAATAATGTTCAAAAGAATTTTTATCAATAAGTTCTGAAAGGCTTATCCATTTCCAGCAAAGAGAACGTGAATACCCCTGATGTTTATTTTCTTGAATATCTCTACCAAAAACCTCCACTGGACGCATAATAGATTCTTCTTCTATCTGTTCCGTCACCTCTTCAGAGTAAGCGGTTACTTTTTCTAAATTAACCTTTTTTAAAGACGCGATTTCTATTAAACGTTTTAGTCTTATAAACACATTGTAGAAACACATAAACTTCTCTTCTTTTTTAAAGCATATTTCAATTACACCATGCTGTTTTAGTTCTATATGTTCCTTCAACAATTCATTGTCAACTACAGGCATCATTGAACCATATACAAAATAATTAATCGAAAAATCTTTTCCTGTGTATATCTCCTTCTTTATTTCTTCCTTCTTTTTAGATAATTCATAATTTTCACCAATAGCAAAAACTGATTCTCCTGCCCATTCTATAATATTTGATAATGTGAACTCCAATTTACAAAAGGTTTGTTCATATTTAACCGAACCACCAATACCACACAAAATATAATCTACATTAAACGTGTAAACCGACATCCCATACGATACCAAATCTTGCATTCCTATTCTATTAAGCTTGAGTAACGTAAATATGAATCCATTTTCTAGTTGCCCATATAAATATGGTATTTCAAACGGAACCTCAAGGAAATCCCCTAGCATCTTTTCATTCTTCACATTAATTTTTAAGATAATTCCGCCAAGTTTCTCGTTATAATACAAGTCACATTTGTATTCTTTTTCATTGAAGTAAACCTTACCGCTTCCCCTATATTGCAATTCCATTTTATCCCCCTATGATGTGGCATTTATTCAAAGCGTTTGCTCCTACATTTTCTCGATAATTGAATTTTATACAAACTCCTTACATAATAAAATTATATTAAATCGCTTTAATTTTATCAGGCAATTTTTTCTCTATCAACAACCCAAAAGAATCATCAAATGGTTATTATTCTTCTAAATTACCTCTCTAATTTTATCTATCAACGTAATATCAGCCGGCAACCAATCAACAGAATCCAACTCGTCTTTTGTCAACCACTTAGCCGCCTTGTGTTCTATAAGAACCAAATCACCGGACACAATTTCTGCCCAAAAACAATCCATAGATAAATGGAAGGTCGGATAGTCATACTCAATCGTATCAATCAATTCTCCCACAGTAATTTCAGTTTCCAATTCTTCCATAATCTCACGCTTAAGCGCTTCCCGCGGTGTTTCACCTTCCTCAATCTTTCCGCCCGGAAATTCCCATCCACCTTTCAGGTCGCCATAGCCTCTTTGTGTCGCAAAAACAATTGGTTCTCCGTTATCATTTACAGCTTTAATAATCGCTGCTACTACTCGTATTGTTTTCATATATATCTCCTATTCATTTACAATATATTCGTATAAATCCTCACGTACCGGAACATCCAGCATCCATTCAATTTCAACAGCAGTCTTGTCCGTATTCGGCATAACAAATTCTCTTACTTTCCCACTTGCTTTCATGTGTCCTAAGTAATAAAATTCTTTAGAAATCTTATCATCCTTATTTTTTCGCACAAACAAATGCACTTGTATTCCTCGCTCCGTTGCATTTAAAAAGTTCTGCACATCCTCAGATGCAATACTTCTTCCTGATTTCGATATAGCAATCAGGCTACTACTACTTGTAAAGTGGTCTTCGTATTTAGTCGTGTCACTAATATCCTCCGACTTATCATAGTTAATAAATACCGGGAATGTTTTGGTCTTTTTATCATACTTATATCCGCCGATATTTAACGGAACTTCATTTGTTTCCCAGTTAAGTAATCGACATACATCTTCATATGTATATTTCTGGTATAATACAAAATCTGTTCCTCTATATGTATCAGAGAAGTCACGTTCATAACGACTAATACCAAATTCTATAAGTTCCTTCAAAATCTCATAAAATTCCCTATTTGCAAGCATTTTCTCAAATGATTTTGAAACGTGGTAATCGTTTCCTTCATCTTTCTCAATAAAAACACATTCTGCATACGTATTCTTGCTTGCACCAGCAGGAAACTCATTTGTCATGATGTTAATAATGTTATCCTTCTGGTCTTCGCTCATTTGAATACCATAATCCACCCTAAGTTCTTCCTGTAGTCCGGCAAATAACATTAGCCTATGTGCATACGCAAGCATTCTATTCAGAAGACGAAGTTCTTGAATTCGTTTACCACTAGCAAGTTTCTTAGATACAAATTCAATCACTTTTTCCTCTTCCGGTGCTAATCTGACTTCATATTCCTTTTCATATTTCACAAGGAACTTATAATAACTTCCCAGGCTATTGTTATCAAAGATTCGCAGAACATCCATCTCTCCATAATCGTCAAAATCTCTTAATCTAGGAATTCTGCCAAGCTTATTTTTGAGATTGGTGTAGTTCTCTTTGATAAGTTTAATGTCACTGAAATTTGCATTATCCACAGCAGCAAAAATACGTTTTCTACTAATTTCATCAAAATGAATCGTACTTGCACCCGGAATTACGCGGCCACCTTCCATCAGGTACCTTCTAATGTTGTCCTTGTTGTAACTACGGTCTCCTGATAGTGCAATCGGAATCATAAAATTGTTCTTGTAATTACCGATAAAATCAAGTATTACTACATATTCTTTCTCAGATGCTTTTCTAAGTCCACGTCCCAACTGCTGAATAAATACAATTGGCGACTGTGTAGGACGAAGCATAATAACTTGATTCACTTCCACAATATCAGTACCTTCAGAAAAAATATCCACGGTAATAATGTAATCCAAATAGTCATCTTCTTCTGACTGTACATCCATTGTCAAATGTTCAATTGCTTCCGCCCTTGTTTCTTCCGAATCAGCACCGCTTAAAGCAATTGTCCTTAATCCCTGCGCATTAAACTTCTTAGACAATTCTCTGGCTTCATCTATTCTGCTACAGAAAATTAATCCTTTTACTCTATCGCCAGAATATCCAAAATAAGCCGCTTGCTCCATAACATATTTCACACGGTCGTCGCAAGTTAAATATCTAAAGTTTTCAAGCTGCTCTTCCTTTGAATTACCCTCGTCAGATATCATCGCCAAATCGGTAATTCCGAAATAATGGAATGGGCATAACAAATCTTCGTCCATCGCTTGCTGTAAACGAATCTCATAAGCAATATTGTGGTCAAAGATTTCATAAATATTGCGTCCTTCTATATTGTCATCACACTTGTCCGGTGTCGCAGTCATTCCCAGAGTAAATTCCGGTGTGAAGTAATCCATTACTTTTTTATAGCTTCCGGCACTGGTATGATGCGCCTCATCATAAATACATGCATCAAAATAATCTCTTGGAAATCTCTCCAAGTTCTCTTGTTTACTTAATGTCTGAACTGTTGCAAACACAAAATCCGCTTCATAATCATGCTTAATTCCTGACACTAAACCGGTCTTGATTCTGCTACCGAATACCCTCTCAAAAGAAGCTTTCGCCTGTTTCGCAATTTGGTTTCTATGCACCAAAAACAAAACTCGTTTGAATCCCAGTTCTCTCATGGCAAAGGCAGAAGCATAGGTTTTTCCTGTACCCGTAGCGGAAATCAACAATGCCTTGTCCACGCCTTTGTTTCTTAATTCTAATAGATTATATATGAATGCTCTCTGCATAGAGTTAGGCTGTAATTTATACGCTTCAACAGACGGAACAGCCTCACTCTTAGCAATCTTTTTTTGCTCTGCAACCATCTTATTAAACAGTTGCTTCTCTTCGTATTTTCTTCTATATTCCTCTATAAATTCTGCATAAGGCTTTGTATATTCCGTTGTATTCCAAAGGTTCTCAAATTCCATTAAAACAGAGTTTACCATTTCACCTTTATCGGTAGACACAAGCTTCGTGTTCCATTCCATGTTTCGTGTCAAAGCATCCTGCGTCAAATTAGAGCTGCCAATGATAAAACGATACTCTTCACTCTTCCTAAAGATATATCCCTTTGTGTGAAAGCCGTTCCCTGCACGTTCGGTCTGATACATTCGAAGCTCAATGTTCGAAAGACTTGCTATTGTATCTAACGCCACAGGATCACTGAAACTAAGATAATCTGTAGTCAAGATTCTACCCGGTACACCTCTTCGCTCTAATTCCTTCAAGGTTTGTAAAAGAGGAGTAATACCGCCTCTTGTAATAAATGCAACACTAATCGCAAAGTTATCGCACCTAAGTAATTCGTCTTCAATAGCAGAAAAAACTTTCTGACCATTCTTATTATCGTTATAAATGAACTGCGGTCTATATGCTAAATTTGAATTAATTGCACTATTTACAAAAGCTGTGTTAAAACCACTTTGAATTTCTACTATCTTATTCTCTGTCATTCCAACCTCTCCTTTTTCAAAAACCTCTACTGCCAATTTCTTTTCAATATCTCACTCTTTAAATACAATGTGTTCCTGTCAGATATCTTGAGTGGATGCAGTTTTCCCCGCTTTGTCAAATCAATAATATTTTGTCTGTAGTGCCAAGCGGAACATTCTTTCCCATACGATATAGTACAGGATCCAAAATGCTCATATTCATCGAATTATAATTCACTATACTTATCACTCTTCCCTTTTGCTTTTTTGACCGGATACTTCTCGTTGTTTATTTTTATTTTTTCTTGTACTATTTCATCCATATCCAATCCACAAACATCAGCCATAAGTACACAGTAATTTATTACATCGGCAAGTTCCTCTTTAATCTTATCCTTCTTTTGCTCACATAAAGTGTCAGAACCACTCCATTGAAATACCTCAAGTAGTTCTGCTGCTTCCAAAGAAATAGAAATTGCTAAATCTTTTGGATTATGAAATTGTTTCCAATCACGATCATCTCTGAATTTTAAAATCTGATAAATTGTTTCCTGTGTCATTTTCATCCTCTATTTTTTAATCTTTCTTTAAAATATGTCGCCAGTTCACTATCTGTACAATATACATAGCATCCCTTCATTCCTCTGGTCATTAAGGTTCGATATGTATTCTTTATGATTTCATCTGCTAATTGATTTGCCTTTTCAGGATCTTCTTTTGCCAGACCTTTTATCCCCTTCATAGATTGGTCTGTTTTTGCTCGTTTTGAATAGTCTGTAATGATCTCTCCATTCTCATACCTCATATCATCGCCGATTATTACGCCAACATAATCAAATTCCAATCCCTGAGAAGTATGAATGCATCCTGCCTCATGTACTGAATTCGGATTAATTGCAAATGCATCTCCACCATCCAAATTCCAACTTATACCATAATCTCCAATCTTTATATCATGATAATTCACATCATTACGTGTATCTTTTGGCCAATTCCAACAGTATCCCGCTAAAATACGTGCTCGGTTTCTAATACTGTTTTTTTCTATTACAATACGTTCCATTTCTTTAGGGGAATCGCATATTTGAATGTCATAGTCAATTCCTTCTAAATCATAGTTAGCGGTATCACGAATTTGCAATACATCATCAACCCACGCAAGGTATCCATCTGATCCGTTACATCTAAATTGCGAAACGAGCTCCATTTTTATTACTTCAGAATTTTCTCTTTCTGCCCATTTTTCAATTTCTGCTATGCTTCCGATATCGCTTGTGGTAACTCTTTGACTTTCATCAATAAAAAACACACTACAGCGCGATGCATGGATTATCTCCTTAATCTGATTTTCTCCAATATTTTGAAACATTCCGGACTTTTCATTTAATCTGTGTGCTTCATCAGCTAAAATGGTACTCACAGAATTTGTTGGTGCTTCAGTGTAACAACCAGACCCTTTAAATAGATTATCCACACTACTTTTCTTCATTGTTCCCTTTAGTTTGTATCCATAAACAGTTCTAGGGGCTGCATTTTTAGAAACATATTGAACAAACTGATTTCTTTTAGTAAGTTCTGCTAATAAATTAATTGCAACAACTGTTTTCCCTGTGCCCGGTCCCCCTTCAACAATAATAGTTCTTTTCTTACCGTCCTTTTGACATTTTGTTGAAAGGCATAAAATGTTTTCATAGATGACCTTCTGCTCGTCCAACATTATGAATTCTTTGTTTCCTTTAAGCATTCCACTAATAGCATCCTGCAATTGTTTCGATGGTCTGATTTTCCCATGTTCAATTTTTACTAAGGTATCCTCATTGTCTCCGGTTTTTATATTTTTTTTAATAAAGTTCCTTAATGCATCTCTCTGTCCATATGTAAAAGCCGGTGCATCAACTAATATGTCATTATACTGTTTCGCATCCAAAGGATCATTCTCTACTCTTGGATAATTATGTAGATATGCACACGGATGTAGTTCAATATCGGCATCTTGCACATATTCATTATAATCTTTTATTAACGCAGCATAAGACCACGCCTGATAACTTGGATGCACTACTCTTCTATTTGCTCCTCCTATAAAAGTTTCAACAATCGCTTCCTGTCCCTCGATAGCCTGCAATTTTTCCCATTGCTTCAGTTCTACAATAATAACATTTCCTTTATTATCTTTCCCATATCCGGAAATCAGGAAATCAACTCTCTTGGATGTTTGAGGAATATTGTATTCTATTGCAACCCCAACATCAGAAGGTATATTAGAATCATTCAAAGTAATGTACATTTCCTTTAGAGAATTTCTCCAGGAATTGAGTTCGCTTAATCCGGTGCTACGATTCATTTTATTCTTTATTGCATCATACAATTTTGTCTCCAAAACATCATTTTCTGTATCTGACATAAAGTCTGACTTTAATCCATTGTATATTAACATTCACTCATCTCCCTTTCCGCAATTTATATTATATGTACCTCAAATTACCCGTCTTCATTTCTTTAATTTTGCCGTCAAATATTTCATCAAACACCTGCTCGCAAGGTATCTTACACATTCTCCTTCTTTTGATGTATCTTGTACTCGAAAGGTCTTTTGGTCTTTTCCTAAACATCTGCTCATATAGGATTGGATATATGGCTCTGTATCTTCTCTTGAAAATCCGATTTCATTTTTCAGCCTCACAAAGGAAGACAATACACTAATGCATCTGGCACCGCCAATGTTACAAATTTATAAACAGTTTGTTTTTATTTTCCATTTCACGACAGTTCACTGCTGTATTCTAAATTTATCAACGGATTTTCCGTTTTTATTTTTGATATTCTATTTTAGTCTATTTTATTTCCCTACCCTGCTAGCTAATATCCTAAGTATAATCTTGAGATTTTTTCTGCGTCCATACTTACCATTCCTGCAGTTCTGCTTCAGAGCCAAATGTCATCTCAAGAAGCTCTGCTGCGATATCTTTACTGCATACCCGCATCAGATTGTCCTCAGCATCTTCCTTTGACAGCAGGTTCACACTTCCATACCAGACAATCTCATTATCGATTACGGCATAATGCTCACAAGATTCTTCCACAAGCCTGATCTCAAAACCTGCTTTACGAAGTCTCTCCATAAGCTCCATTCGGACATCATCTTTGCCATATTTATAGGCATCAGGATGCCATGTAACAATTGTAACCTTGACTCCCAACTCCCGCCGCTTTCCAAGCATGTTTATAATGCGATCCACTTTTTGATTATTTAACCTTGGACTTGATACAACGACCGCTGAATTTGCCTCCTCAAGATCCTTCCAATAAGTTTCTGCATAGTTTTCTATATCATAGATTGCATTTGCCTTCTGCTTTTCACCATCCATATTAACGCAAAGCTCATATCCGATCTTTTTATATGCCTTCAGCCTTGCTGCATACATTTTATCGAACTTCGGGATATGACTGTCCACATAGTCATAGACAATGACATTTTCTTTACCATCATAATCCCTGTTAAGTCGTCCGACATACTGCTCCACAACATTTTCTCCTGAAACAGGAGTCGCCATGAACAGGGTATCAAGTCTCGGAAAGTCGAAGCCCTCTCCAAGTAAAGAGCCCGTTCCCACAAGAATAAGACTGTCCGAATCATCAACTTCATTCAGTTCTTTCACCTGTGCCCTGCGCACTTTCGTTCCATTTGCCCCCGTTAGCAGAATCAATCGGTCAGCATATTTCTTAAGTCTTTCAGACAGCTTATTCGCATGATCAACATATTTCGTCAGTACTACCGGAGTTCTTCCAGCCTTCACACAGTCCGCAACATCCCTGATGATCTGTTCGTCACGAACATCATTATTCCTTATCAGTTCATAGGCATCATTACCATATGGTGTTTTTGACAAATGATGAGGCTTTACTGTTCGGGTAAATCGGGGATATACCAGATGATCGATATTCTGCTCCTCGGCTCTGTCTTTTGCTGTAAACCTATACCTGATAGGGCCGAGCAGAAATTCGTTTATCTTTTCCTTACCATCACCACGTTTCGGTGTTGCCGTCACGCCATACACATACTTTGCATTAATCTCCTGCAGCACTTCTATTGCGCTTTCAGACGCTGCGTGATGGCATTCGTCAAAGTATACTTGAGCATATTCTTTCAGCATCGGATGAAATCCATCCTTTTTCTTGAGAGAACGTATCATGGCCACATCCACTATTCCGGTCAGTGTATCATGCGCTCCTTGAAGATTTCCAATCAACGATTTTCTTTTTCGTGTACGCCCGGTCTTTGTCTGATATTCAGGCAGTTCTTCATCAATATCCAGAAATTCGTCCAGACGTTTAATCCACTGGTTCATTAGATCCGCCCTGTCTACAAGTATTAAGGTACTTATGCCTCTTCTTGCGATCATGTCGCAGCAGACTACAGTCTTACCAAACGCTGTTGCGGCGTGCAGTATCCCAGTTTCATTTTCAAGCATAGTTTCCGCAGCGGGAATCTGTGATTCACGCAATTCTCCCTTAAACGAGATATTTAATTCCCGCCCTTGGGTTCTCTTATCTTCAATCTTATATCTGATCCCCGCATTATCAAACTTCTTTTGAATATCTTCCCGAAGTCCGCGAGGCAATACAATATATTTTCCTTCGTCACTTCCAAGGTAGATGAATCTGGATTCGTCGTAATTTGGCATATCCATAGCCTGATTCTGGAAATACTGCTTGTTTGAAAATGTTGCCATACGGCGAAGCTGTCTTTTTGTCTTATTGGACATTCCTGATGAGTCTATGTAAATGCGGTCAGCCAGCACGATACGCACCACGCCCTTAACACTGCCTGCTTCAATCCCCGAATTCTTATCCCATGGCGCATCAGTACCATTGTCTTCGCTGGTGAATCCCGTACTGTACCATAAAGACAGATAGTCCTCTATCTCCTGTCTGGTCAGTCGCCTTGTTCCGGCAAGAACCTTTAACTGATCTTCATATGCATTCCAATTTTCATCAACAAAAGCACTGTTTCCGAACTTCAGAGCCATTCCTTGTAAAGGAAGTGCAATGACATTTCCAAGTCCACCCTCAGGAAGCGCGTCCTGCGTCGGTATCATGCGATCATAGTATTTGAAGGACTTAAGATTGACGGATTCAGCTCCTTTCTCTAGCAACGCAAAACCAAATTTTCTCGCCAATCTGGCAGGAATCATTTCCTTGAAGAATATCCAAAGATGCGCACCGCGTCCCGACCTTGATCGTTCCACCACAGCGTCCACATCCAGATTCTTACAAATGCGCCGCAAAGCATTTATTTCTTCTTTCCACCTATCATCAGTATTCGCATAATCTTCCTGTTCTGCACCCTTTGCATGATTATCAAAGTCAAATACAAGCAGCTGGCAAAGATTGTTTTCAAGCATCGGATATATCGCCACGACATCATTGCCATTTGGATCTGTCCCATTCATATGCGCCTTTATCAAAGGCAGGGTCACAGGCTTATACGCCCTTAATTCGCAATCCTTACAACGAACTCCATCCTTTTTCTGTATATGGCAGCCACGATCCCAGCGGTTAAAGCACTGCGTATAATACCCGTTCTTCCCCGTTTTTGGATTCGTATAGCGAAGATCATACAAATCCTTCCTTCCACGGCAGAACATCATAAAGAAATCACTTGCAATCTTATCCGTAACATCAAATTTCTTTATACGAGCACCCTGATCCGGGTCATACAATTCCACAACTCCTTCAGCGTCGCCAGACACAATATCCGCATACGAAACACCGGCTTCATCCAAACGCTCTTTCAAAAGTCGGTTTTCATCCTCCAATGCCTGTATCCTGGATTGTAATGAATTAATTAAATCTGAATATTGCTGTGTAGGTTCCTTCTTTCTCATCACACTCCCTGTTTCCCCATAACCTCTATCTTCTCATATTTCCCGGTTTTCGAATCAATAACAATCATCGCCGACTCTCCAATCTGTCTTCCGTCTCTATAGGTAGAGAACACATCTGTGGATATGATGCCGTCTTTTTCAAATATCTTCTCGACTGGAGTATGCCCTACCACCTGTTTGTAGGTATCTGCTCTGAATATTTCTCTGGTCTCATACTGTGGTCTGAGCCATATAGGTGATGCATCGTTCCACATTTCATTTACTCCAAGGCAATTGATAGTGTCCACAACGGTATCTATATCATTATATTTTGAAGCAGGCACATATTCCCTTACAAAATAATCACTTACTCCGCCATGAGAAAAAATAACATTATCGATTCGCTGTACATATTTTATTGGGTTATTTTCCGGCAAAGTTACCTTTAAATCAATCAATTTCCTCTGAACTGTCGACATTGCCATACTGCTATAACCAGTTTCAGGCATATACCATACATAACTAAGATCGTGATTTCCATAACACCATAATGTGTCAGGATACTCTTTGGCAAAAGATATAGCAGCATCGTAGGTTTCAACATATAAATCGACATTATATTCTTGTCCCCAATCATCTGCGATATCCATAAGACACACTGCTCTGTCTGCAATTCCTTGATGCATAATTGCAGACGCTCTATAAAACATTTTAGGTTTTAAATGAACATCAGGTATTACCAGTACCTTCACCAGCTTGCTCCTCCATTTTTCTTTTTATTGCATCAATTACATCTTCTACATTTCTAGTATTGATATTTGCGACTTCATCTATATATGTGATAATTTTCCCTCCAATTTCCTGTTCCGAATTCTTTTGTTTATTATAATATTCTTTTAGTTTTGGTGTTGTAAGTTCTGTAAATTCCCGTACCATTTTCGCAGTTTCTTTTGGGATATCACAGCTGTATAATCTCTTATAGGCATTTACAATATCATCAAATGTAATATTTTCCCCAGCTTCTCTCTCTTCTATTAAAATACCTATCACATCAGAAATGTCATTTCGATAATCCCTGTGAGCAATCAATTTCATAGCAATCAGGTATACACCCGAAACAGTTCTTATCTCCAAGGTTCCGTTGTTTAGAGTCCATAGGTGTTTTGACACCTCGGATAACATATCTGAATAGGATGCGGTTTTAATAAAATCTGAATTCATCCAATCTCTTGGAAGACCATTTTCATCCGCAAATTTCTTTATAATATCTGTAACGCTGGATACCGTTTTAAGAATCACATCAAAATCCCGAGTGGCATCGCGAAACTTATAATTAAGCATAATACTTCCACCACCCACGATAATAATCTCGCCGGGAACCTTACCAAGTTCTTTACGGTATTCTTTTGCAAACTGCTTTATAATATCCTTTGCATTCTCCCTTGTGATTTTCTTATCAGACGGCATCATACAAATCCCCCTCTATGATATTATATTTTGCAAATTCTTTGATTCCGGCTTCTTCTTTCTTTCCCAAAAGCAAAGCATCGCCTACAAAAAATGGTTCCTCCAGCTTCATCTTCCTTATCTCATCATATTTATTACTAAGAGGAATACTATATTTTTTACTGATATAGTCTACTGTTGCCACAAGATAAAGCATCTTAATATAATCATGATGCATATGGTAATACTCCACATCCTCACGCTCGATGATCCCTAACACAGTCTGAAGATCATTACGCTTGATATCATGATGCAGATTATTTCTAAAAGTCTGGAAATCCTCTTTGTGATAAACGATCTGATCCGGACGATAGCCTAGAACCTTAGCTAATTTTTCGACTGTATAGTATGTGCAGGTCCCAATATCCACTTGACCCTTTATAATCGGATAAAGAGTCGCATAAGGGATTCCGCTCTTCTGCGAACAGATTCTTATATTCATATTTTGTTTTTTTAATTCAACAACAAAATCCATAATTATCCACCTTTCACAGCATAAGACTCGCAACCGCTATGCTTCTTGTTCGTTAAAGAAAAAGATTGCATTCCAACCTTTTTCTTAATTTTATCGGTCTACCGATAAAATGTCAAACTTTTTCTATTATTACTCAAGAAAGCCTCCGGCATCACAATTACTGCAATTATCGGAGGCTCCTTATTAATCTTTGTCATATCCCCATTTTCTATTCTTATTAACTCAGTTTTACCACGGGCTGGTATATTTTTGGTATATTTTCATTCCTACTATACCCGCAAACCCGCATAAATACTGCATTCTTACAACTTATGGTAAGTATTGCCGTGGCACACAAATAATATCTTTATCATAGTTTTTATTTACTCCTTTTTGCCCAGTATGCTGTTTCACCTATCTTCAAATTATCACCAACCGTCAGAAAGGTTGTATATACAACAAATGCTATAATTTGCAATTCCAACAATAGTCTATAAATTTTTCAAATCTAAACTTTATCTGGTCATTGACATCAAATTTTATGGAATCCTCAAACTTTCTATATCTTTGTTCCATTTTCTCATAAAATCCATTCCAGTTGAAATCCACATCATCCGTAACATCTAATATATCCTCTTTATTTCCCATCCAAGGTGATAGCGTTATTTTGCTATCCTTTCTTGTAATTATCAGCTCATACTCGCATTTTGAACCAAAATAATAGAATAATTCACGCGAAATTCTTTCTGCAAACTCCTCTTTTGTCGAACATTCCTTCAAATGCTTTATAGTATATTCCTCAAATTTGATATTATTAAAAACGTTCTCTTTCCGAAATCCGTTGCAATTAAGCCCATGTACATATACGAACCATTCTAGTTCAATTTTCTTCCTCTTCATCAGTTCCTCCTATCGCTACTTGCTCAACTTGAGGTTCCAATTTGGCACCTCAAGTTTCCTATTTGCTATTCCTCTAAGGTCACAATTTGTGACCTCAAATCTATAACTTGAAGTTGCAATCTAGAACATCAAGTTAACATATACAATTCAGCACTGTCCTAATTATCATCTCTTTATCCTCATCCCTGGACTTATCTATCATAAGGATAAGCGCAACCAATAAGGTATCACTGATTCTTTTTTCGCCATCAACAAACAGCGCATTGTTCCATTCCAAAAACAGCAAGAACTTGATTGCTGCCTTTTGTTTATCGCAGTCATACCAAACCGGATTCTTTATCATGTCATACAACATATTTACCGCCACTTCTTCAATAGATTCGTTCCCATCGTAATATGTCCCTTCCGGACGAGTCAGTGTTTGATGGTCGTATGCATCCAGTATTTCCAAGGTATCCTTATATGCTTCTCTAAGCATATCTGTCCTTTCTTTGGTGATTGCAGTAATTTTATTCTCTTCCATCGCCAACTCCTCCATTATACAATCCTCATTATTTGCTCATATAAAAGTATCTCTTGCGCATTTACACTCCTATTATTATGGTAATGCCCGAAAAACCACTTTTTGAACTGTACACTCTGACGTATTTTTTCAAGATATTCATTCAAATAATCTCTCTTATACTTACCACCACCAATTAATGCTTGGGTACTTGCTGCACAGCAGTGAGATACTATAAAATCAACTTCATTTCCATATGCTTGCAAATTTGTAATTCCTTCCATCATCTCCTCTTCCGATGGTAATTCCTGCTCCCACCAGCTATAATGATTCACTCTATATGACTTAAAATTCTCCTCCAATGCCATTCTTTTTTTATAAAAATCCGGATCATCATATTCTAAAATTCCTCCGGAAATGTCATGACTTTTGGCTCCGCCAAAGGTAAATATCTTCTTACCTGCAATTGTGAACACCTGACCTCTCATCAGGTGTATCACAGACGGTCTGATTTTATGAACTTTTCCTCCATTCCATTCTTCTACGGGATAGTTGTAAAGCCTGTCAAAATTTTCATGATTCCCATCTACAAACAATGTAGTAAATGGTTTGCCCTCCAATTCTTCAAGCATTTTTGTTTCCCATCCTCCAGATGCATCCTTATCCCATATTACGCCAAAATCACCACAAATAATCATAAAGTCTTCTTTGGTCATTTCTTTTTGCTCCGGAAATAAGTCTATATCAAACTTCTCAAACTCCCCATGACAGTCACCGGTTATGTATATCATCGGTCCATCTCCTCGTTTGATTTTTTTCTCTTTGGGCCTTTTCGTTGCCCGCTCACGCATCTTCAGATTAAGCTCTCTATATCTTCGCTTTTCTTCTTCATCTTCCCCCAGCAGTTCAAGATCTTTCTCCATTCCAAGAGAGAACAATACTGCTGCATATGCACCAATCGAAACAGTACTTATACCTTTCTCTATCGATGAAAGTGTATCTACACTAATACCGGCTCGTTCTGCCAGAAGCTCCGCCCGTATATTTCTACGTAATCTTGCTCTCTTTATATTTGCCCCCACTTTTTCCAATGCTCGCTCTGTACTTGGCAAAAGGGCCACTGTTTTTCTAGCCATATTCATCCTCTTTTCAAACTTTTTTCTCTAACCCCTGATACATTCGGTGTTATCCGATTTTCTTCTTGACTATTCATGATGAATTTCATATTATAGATTCAAGAAATGGGTTTTTTGCTGAGTAAGGTCTCACGACTGGAAAAGGTTGCTCGTTTCTTTTTTTATGTTTACAAGATCGTATAAATATAGTTTTCCGTCCTGGGCATGTCTTACTACCATTATCACGTTGAACACATTATATCTTTCCACTTCTCCACTCTCCTTATATACAGGTAAGGCAAATCTGGAAGTATATCTATACCATCCAAACTTTGCATCTTTACTGTGTTTCATTTTCGTATTTTTCCTATATTCTTTTCCAGTTGCAATTTCTATCAATTCCGGAACTCCTTGTGACGCATTGGCCTTGGCTTTTGCATTTGCACCTTTTAAGGATGTTGTATACTCAGAATGTGCATATTCATCTGGGAAATCCGCTCCTATGTAAATCATGTCGTTTGTATCTTCTATCACATATGATTCTCCCACAAACTCTTTCAAATACGTTTCAACATCAATCCATTCTATTGAACGTTTCCCTTTGAACCTCACATCATGAATGAATACAATCTTGTTTCCATCCAAATCTTCTACTACATTTACTTTTCTTTGCATAAAAAAATCCTCCTACAAAATGTTATACTTTCATTTTGCAAGAGGATTCTATATTTGTCATTCCAGCTGTGCTTTAATTTTTGTTTGTATTTACGCAGCCAGCATCCTATTTAGTTGTTTATAATATACATACAATCTTCTGGTTCTTGGATTTTCTATTATAACAATTGGTTCAGGCATAATTGCTTTTCTATTGCCACAAACGATTTCATCTATCGGCACCTGAAGAAGTTGACTCAATGCATACAGATTGTCAATCGTTGGCATATTGATACCACTACACCAATTGTATACACTTTGCACACTTGTAAGGTTTAAATATTCTTTTATGTCTTTCGGCGTAATCCCGCGCTTGTCCATAATTCGGCGAAGATTGATGCCGGTTTCTTTAAGGTTAATTGTAGGGAATACATGTTTTGATTTTTCCATAGCTTATCCTATTCCACCCTTCTGCTATATAAACGTAAGTACACGACTAATAAATCAACCAAATCGATTATTTATCTTTATAATACGAAATTTTTTTCTTTAATCCAATATAAAACCTTAAATGATAGTCCTTAATCCTTTTCCATCAACAGGATATTCCCTATATTCAATGGCCTTAGGATTAGAGAATTCACTACCATTGTCAGAATTATACATAATTAAGGATAAGACGGACTATGCCGAAGTTTTTTTAATGACATTAAATATAAGATTGTTTAATTATTCTTCGGCATAGTCTGTAAGAGAGAATCCATGCCTCTCTCTGTAACATCTATTCAAATGATGTAAGGAGTATCCGAATTAGAGGGTATGGAATTTCGGATTACAATTGAGTATTCGATTACATTTCGATTACATTTCGATAACATATTATGCCCATCTTTTTCGCAAATTATCAAATTGACTTTGACATTTCGCTCGAAACTTTGATATTTCGCCCGAGATGTCAATTCACTTTTGATATTTCAGCCGAATCAATTGATATTTCAGCCGAAATGCCAACCTTTTTCCACCTATAAATTACAAGATAAAAATACACAGTTTTTATCAAATAATAATGCACAGTTTTTATCATCAGATTGTCTCATTCTCTCCATCGTTAACGAAATCTGAACTTACTGCTCTTTTATAAACCCAACAGTTTGTTCTTTCATGGATATTTTTCCTACCTTATATCCGTATTCAATCAGCTCTTTTTTATAGGTTAAAAAAGAATGGCCAATCGGCAATTCATAGGTTGCTGTAGGCATATAACTAATTGCAGACTTTACAGATTGGATGCCTGATTACGGTCTTCCATTTTTCCGGAGTGATCTTCCTTGCATCAGACATATAGATTTCGTGATGCAGTCTGCCATTACTAAAGTCATTCTTATATCCGTTCTCTTTGATATATTGATTCATAAGAGCAACTGT
>SAMEA3663269__coassemble_313_pt1 | contig 17662 bp, 18 predicted proteins | sample SAMEA3663269__metabat2_low_PE_015 | metagenome-assembled genome bin SAMEA3663269 (sample SAMEA3663269) | pig gut metagenome | biome: pig gut; feature: pig-associated habitat; material: faeces | place: China | collected 2013
TTTGGCGAGCCTTCACATGAGGCGCGAAGCGCCGAATGCTCCCCCACCCCACCACAGAAAATTCACAAATATTTGTTGACAATATTTACCTATTGGAGTATATTATGTACAGATGTTAGCACTCCACTTAAACGAGTGCTAACAGAAATAAAAGATAGAAGGAGCGACTATGGAACTTGACCAGCGTAAAAAACAGATATTGTATGCAGTAATCAAGACATATCTTGAGACGGGTGAGCCGGTAGGTTCCAGAACCCTTTCTAAATATGAAGATTTGCATTTGTCGCCTGCAACTATCAGAAACGAGATGGCAGATTTAGAAGAGCTCGGATATCTAATGCAGCCGCATACATCGGCAGGCCGTATTCCATCAGATAAGGGTTACAGATTCTATGTAGATCAGATGCTTGCTGATGAGAAGAAGGAAGTTGAGGATATGAAGGGGCTCCTCATAGAAAAAGCCGATAAGGTTGAGAAGCTTCTTAAACAGGTTGCAAATTCTTTGGCAGTGAATACAAATTATGCAACAATGGTTTCAGCACCAAAGATTAAGGGGACTAAGATTAAGTTCATTCAGCTTTCTAAGATGGAGCAGAATCGCATTCTTGCAGTAATTGTTGCAGATGGTAACATCATCAAGAACCAAATCATCGAAGCTAAGGATCCGATTGATGATGAGGTTATATTCAAGCTTAATATGCTGCTTAATACATCGCTTAACGGGCTGTCTGTAGACGAGATAAATCTTGCAATGATTTCCAAGCTTAAAGAGCAGGCCGGCGAATACAGCGATATAGTATCGGATATTATTGATACTGTAAGCGAAGTCATAAAGCCGGATGACGATTTAGAGATTTATACATCAGGTGCTAAGAACATATTTAAGTACCCGGAGCTTACCGATAAGGAAAGCGTTATTGGCTTAATAACGGCATTTGAAGAGAAAAAGCAGCTCACAGAAATTGTCAATGAGACAATGCTTAATGATGAGATTTCATCAAGAGGAATTCAGGTATATATCGGAGATGAAGCCCCTACAGATACTATGAAGGACTGTTCAGTAGTAACAGCCACATATGAAATTGGTGAGGGCATGAAGGGAACGATAGGAATTATCGGACCTAAGAGAATGGATTATGATAAAGTTGTTAAGACACTTAAGTCAATAACCGGACAGCTTGATTCATTATATAAGAAGAAAGAATAGAAATAGGAGGTAACTGAGTTGTCAGAGAAAAATAAAGAAGAAATTCTTGAAGAGATTATAGAAGATTTAGAAAAAGCTGATAACGCTTCTGATGATGCAACAGATGAGACACAGGAAGCGGTAGATGATAAAGCAGATGAGACACAGGAAGCGGTAGATGATAAAGCAGATAATAAAGATCTGGAAGACAAAGAAGAAAAGTCAGATAAGAAGTTAAAAAAGAAAGAGAAGAAAGAGAAAAAAGACAAAAAGGATGAAAAAATCGAGGAGCTTGAAGACAGAGTAAAGCGTCAGATGGCAGAGTTCGAGAACTTCAGAAGAAGAACAGAAGCAGAAAAATCTGCAATGTTCGGAATGGGAGTTAAGTCGGTTATTGAGAAAATACTTCCGGTCATAGATAACTTCGAAAGAGGCATCCAGGCTATCCCTGCAGAAGATAAGGATTCTCCGGTGGCGCAGGGAATGAACATGATATATAAACAGTTAACTACCGAACTTGAAAATCTCGGAGTAAAGCCTATCGAGGCTGTCGGAGTAGAGTTCGATGCAAATTATCACAATGCGGTTATGCAGGTTGAGTCAGACGAATATGAGAGCGGAATAATCGCTCAGGAGCTTCAAAAAGGCTACATGTACAGAGACTCGGTCGTAAGACACAGCATGGTGGCAGTAGTACAGTAAATTACAACCAATTCATAATACAGGAGGACAAGAAGATGGGAAAAACAATAGGTATCGATTTAGGAACAACAAACAGCTGCGTAGCAGTTATGGAAGGTGGTAAGCCTACAGTTATCGCTAATACAGAGGGTGTAAGAACAACTCCTTCTATCGTAGCATTTACAAAGACAGGTGAAAGACTTGTCGGTGATCCTGCAAAGCGTCAGGCAGTTACAAATGCAGAAAAGACAATTTCTTCAATTAAGAGAAAAATGGGTAAGGACGAAAAGGTTACAATTGATGACAAGAAGTACTCACCTCAGGAAATCTCAGCAATGATTCTTCAGAAGCTTAAAGCAGATGCAGAAAGCTACCTTGGAGAAAAGGTTGATTCAGCTGTAATTACAGTTCCGGCTTACTTTAATGATGCACAGCGTCAGGCAACAAAGGATGCAGGTAAAATTGCAGGTCTTGATGTAAAGAGAATTATTAACGAGCCTACAGCAGCAGCTCTTGCTTATGGTCTTGATAATGAAAAGGAACAGAAGATTCTGGTATATGACCTTGGTGGCGGTACATTCGATGTATCAATCATCGAAATCGGTGACGGTGTTATCGAGGTTCTTTCAACAAACGGTGATACTTTCCTTGGCGGTGATGATTTTGATAATGTAATCGCTAAGTATATGCTTGATGAGTTCAAGAAGCAGGAAGGTGTAGACTTATCAACAGATAAGATGGCTATGCAGAGAATTAAGGAGGCAGCAGAGAAGGCTAAGAAGGAGCTTTCATCAGCTACTACTACAAATATCAACCTTCCTTTCATCACAGCTACAGCTGAAGGACCTAAGCACTTTGACATGAACTTAACACGTGCTAAGTTTGATGAGCTTACACATGATTTGGTAGAGAGAACAGCAATTCCTGTTCAGAATGCGATGAAGGATGCAGGAATTACAAATGCAGACCTTGGACAGGTACTTTTAGTAGGTGGTTCAACACGTATCCCTGCAGTACAGGAAAAGGTTAAGCAGCTTACAGGAAAGGAGCCTTCAAAGGCACTTAACCCTGATGAGTGCGTAGCACTTGGTGCTTCAATTCAGGGTGGTAAGCTTGACGGTGATTCAGCAGCTACAGATATTCTTCTTCTCGATGTTACACCGCTTACACTTTCAATCGAGACAATGGGAGGCGTAGCTACACACCTTATTGAGAGAAATACAACTATTCCTACAAAGAAGAGCCAGATTTTCTCTACTGCAGCAGATAACCAGACAGCCGTTGACATCAACGTAGTACAGGGTGAGAGACAGTTCGCAAGAGACAATAAGTCACTCGGACAGTTCAGACTTGACGGTATCCCACCTGCAAGACGTGGTATGCCACAGATCGAAGTAACATTCGATATTGACGCTAACGGTATTGTTAACGTTTCAGCTAAGGATCTTGGAACAGGTAAGGAACAGCATATTACTATTACATCAGGTACTTCAATGTCAGATGACGAGATTGAAAGAGCAGTTAAGGAAGCTGCTGAGTACGAAGCACAGGATAAGGCAAGAAAAGAAGCAGTTGATGCTAAGAATGATGCTGATTCATTTATCTTCCAGACAGAGAAGGCTATCGAAGAAGTAGGCGACAAGCTTGATTCAGCTGATAAGTCAGCAGTAGAAGAAGAGCTTAAGGCACTTAAGGAAAAGGTTGAAGGATTCGATGCAGAAAACGCTTCACCTGAGCAGGTAACAGAGCTTAAGGCAGCACAGGAAAAGGCTATGGGAGCAGCTCAGAAGCTTTTTGAGAAGATGTATGAGCAGGCACAGGCAGCAGGTGCACAGGGAGCAGGTCCTGATATGTCAGGATTTACAGGAGCAGGTGCTAACACTTCTTCACAGGATACTTCATCAGATGCAGGTTTTGACTCAGATGTAGTTGACGGAGACTATAAGGAAGTATAATATAAATTCCTGAGTTTTTAATAATAATGTAGGCGGTAAGTGGATTTCCTATACCGCCTACTTTTTGGGAATATAGACGTTTATTAACGGAGAACAACAATGGCAGAGACAAAGCGAGATTATTATGAGGTTCTCGGAGTCGATAAAAAGGCAGACGAGAACGCAATAAAAAAAGCATACAGAATGCTTGCGAAAAAGTATCATCCGGATGCTAACCCTGGAGATGCAAATGCTGAGAAGATGTTTAAAGAAGCATCTGAGGCATATGCGGTTCTTTCTGATCCTCAGAAAAGAGCGCAGTATGACCAGTTTGGACATGCAGCATTCGAGCAGGGCGGCCCTGGATGGGGTGAAGCAGGCGGCTTTGACTTTAACTCGATGGACTTTTCAGATATTTTCGGCGATATTTTTGGCGATTTATTCGGAGGCGGTTCAAGAAGCAGAGGACGTAGCAATGGCCCTATGAAGGGAGCAAGCATTCGTGCTCAAATTCATGTAACATTTGAAGAGGCTGTGTTTGGCTGTGAGAAGGAGCTTGAGATTACTCTTAAGGATGAGTGCGGCAAGTGTCACGGCACAGGTGCAAAGCCTGGAACAAGCAAGGAAAAATGCCCTAAGTGTGATGGTAAAGGACAGGTTGTATTTACTCAGCAGTCATTATTTGGCATGGTCAGAAACGTTCAGACATGTCCTGACTGTCAGGGCAGCGGGCAGATTATTAAAGAGAAGTGTCCTGATTGCCGTGGAACAGGCTATATTGCAAATCGTAAGAAAATTGTTGTATCTGTCCCTGCCGGAATTGATAACGGACAGAGCGTACGTATACGTGAAAAGGGTGAGCCTGGCTTAAACGGCGGACCAAGAGGCGACCTTTTAGTTCAGGTAATCGTGAAAGACCACGATATTTTCCAGAGACAGGATATGAATATTTTCTCGACAGCACCAATAAGCTTTGCAACAGCAGCGCTTGGTGGCGATATTCTTATCGACACTGTTGATGGAAAAGTGATTTACGAGGTTAAGCCGGGAACACAGACAGATACGAGAATAAGACTTAAGGGTAAGGGTGTGCCGTCACTTAGAAATAAGGAAATTCGTGGAGACCAGTACGTTACTCTTATCGTTCAGACTCCTGAAAAGCTTTCATTAGAGGCAAAAGACCTCCTTAAGAAATTTGACGCACTTACAGGTGATTCCTTAAATGCGGCAAAGAAGTACACCGAGTCAAAGGGTGAGAGTTCAAATCATGATAAGGATAAAAAGAAGAAAAAAGGATTATTCAGCTGATTTGATATAAACAGAACTGATAACACCTTATAAATTAATAATAGATGGTCATACTGATGTATGGCCATTTATTTTATTCAAAGATGCCCGATTTTATGATAGAATAAGGGATAGTGACAAAAGAAAAGGTCTTTGACTTGAATACAGGTATAAGATATGGACATTAAGAAAATAATCAGCAAAACAGCAGCTGAACTTGATATTAATTATTCAAATCAGGGAATATTCGAAATAGGCGTAGGAGAAAAGCTTCCTAAGCGTTCGGAGATTATCGAAATCATTGAAGAAATCAGAAGGCTTATATTCCCGGGATTTTTTGGCTCTGAGAATACGTCAATAGTGCCGCTTGATATTTTTGCGGGAAATGAGCTTTCAATAATTTATGAAAAGCTTTATAAGCAGATTAAGATTGCACTTCTATTCAGCCTTCGCGATAAAAAGGATAGGAATAAGGATGAACTCAAGGGTGATTCAAAGAGCATTGATGAAATATCAGAAGAGCTTACACTCGAATTTATTAAAAAGCTTCCTAAGGTCCAGGAATTAATTCTTAAAGACGTTGAAGCAGAACTTCAGGGAGACCCGGCAGCAAGTTCCCTTGAGGAAATCATTTTCTCATATCCCGGAATATATGCGATTTCAATTTACAGGGTTGCACATGTACTTTATGAACTGAAAATTCCGTTCATTCCACGTATTATGACAGAGCATGCTCATTCTAAGACAGGTATAGATATTAATCCGGGTGCTACAATCGGTGAGTACTTCTTCATTGACCACGGTACGGGAATCGTTATCGGTGAGACTACTACAATTGGTGATCACGTTAAGATATATCAGGGTGTAACACTTGGTGCACTCTCTACAATGAAGGGACAGGAGCTTTCCGGAGTAAAGAGACATCCTACAATCGAGAATAATGTGGTAATATATGCAAATACAACCATTCTTGGTGGTGAAACAGTTGTCGGAGAGGGCTCTGTAGTTGCAGGTAATACTTTCTTAACGCAGTCGGTGCCTGCAAATACTACCGTATCCGCATATTTGCCGGAGCTTAAGCTTAAAGCCCGCCGGGTTAAGAATAAATAGGAATTTTTCTTTTTTATGACAGACATTAATTCAAATAATAAAAAAGCACTAATTGCTATGAGCGGCGGTGTTGATTCATCAGTCGCGGCCAAGATTATAAACGATGCTTCATTTGAGTGTATCGGATGCACTATGAAGCTTTATGATAATGATGATACAGTATTAAGCAAAGACAACACGTGCTGCAGTCTTGATGACGTGGAAGATGCGAGACAGGTCGCTGCAAATCTGAAAATGCCGTATTATGTATTCAATTTTAAGGACGGCTTTAAGGAGCATGTAATTGATTCATTTGTTAAGGCGTATGAGTCGGGAAAGACACCGAATCCATGCATCCTCTGTAATCGTTACATGAAATTTGAAAAGCTTTATCAGCGCGCAAGAGAGCTTGGCTGTTACTACGTTGTGACAGGTCATTATGCCAGAATTGAGTATGATGGCAACCGATATCTTCTTAAGAAAGCAATCGATAAATCAAAGGACCAGAGCTATGTTCTCTACTCAATGACTCAGGAACAGCTTAAGCATACGCTTTTCCCGCTTGGGGAGCTTGAGAAGACTAAGGTTCGTGAAATCGCCATGGAAAACGGTTTTGTTAACTCGAATAAGCCTGACAGCCAGGATATATGCTTTGTGCCGGATGGCGATTATGCTTCGTTTCTTGAGAGATATACAGGTAAGAAGTACGAAGAAGGACATTTTATAGATTGCGCCGGCAACGTGCTTGGCACTCATAAGGGTATAGTCAGATATACTGTCGGACAGAGAAAGGGACTTGGTATTTCCTATAATGAGCCGATATATGTTAAGGATTTAGATGTCGAAAAAAACACCGTAGTTCTTGCAAGAGACTCTGAACTGTATTCAGACCGACTAATTGCAAATGATATTAATCTGATTTCAGTTGATAAAATCGATAAGCCAATGGAAGTGACAGCGAAAATACGCTACAGACATACAGAAGCTAAGGCAACCGTAACACAGATTTCAGAAGATGAGATAGAAGTAGTATTTAAGGAGCCGCAGCGTGCCATTACAAAAGGTCAGGCTGTAGTGCTGTATAAAGGAGATATTGTTGTCGGTGGCGGCACAATATGCTGATAAAATATCCGATTCTTATTTACCAGGAGGAAAATATATGTGTAACTGTAACAAAGGAAAATTTTACATCACAACGCCAATCTATTACCCGTCGGGTAATCCGCACATTGGACACTGCTATACAACTGTAGCATGTGATTCAATTGCCAGATATAAACGAATGCAGGGCTACGATGTTATGTTTCTTACAGGAACTGATGAGCACGGTCTTAAAATAGAAACAAAGGCAGCAGAAAAGGGAGTAACTCCTCAGGAATACGTAGATGAAATCGTTGCTATCTTTAAGAATCTCTGGGAGTACATGGGAATAAGCTATGACAGATACATCCGTACAACTGATGACTATCATGTTGAGTCTGTACAGAAGATATTTAAAGAGCTTTATGACAGAGGCTATATCTATAAAGGCGAGTATACCGGAAAATACTGTACTCCATGTGAATCATTCTGGACAGAGAGCCAGCTTGTTGACGGAAAGTGTCCTGACTGTGGAAGAGAAGTAATCGAAGCAAAAGAGGAGGCATATTTCTTTAAGATGAGTCCTTTTGCAGACAGACTTGAAGAACTCTTAACTAAGACAGATTATCTTCGTCCGAAGACTCGTGCTATCGAACTTGTTAATAACTTTATTAAGCCGGGACTGGAAGATTTATGCGTATCAAGAACAAGCTTTACATGGGGTATTCCTGTTTCATTTGATGAAAAGCATGTAATTTATGTATGGGTTGACGCATTATCAAACTATATAACTGCTCTTGGTTATCTTAACGACAAATATGATGATTATGATAAGTTCTGGCCGGCAGATGTTCATATGGTAGCAAAGGATATTATGAGATTCCATGCACTTATATGGCCTGCAATGCTTATGGCACTTGATTTACCACTTCCTAAGCACTTAGCCGTTCATGGATGGATAACATTTAACGGACAGAAGATGAGTAAGTCACTTGGTAATGTTGTAGATCCGATGATACTTGGACAAAGATACGGTGCAGATGCGATCAGATACCACATTATGAGGGAAATGGCACTTGGTGCTGATTCATCTTTCTCTAACGAGATAATGATTAACAGAATTAACTCAGACCTTGCCAATGGATTTGGTAACCTCGTATCAAGAACAGTTGCAATGGTAATCAAGTATTTTGGCGGAACACTTATTACAGACAGGGAAGAAGGAGACTTTGATTCCGAGCTTATCACAATGATTGAAGGCTTAAGAGATAAGGTTGATTCTTTTGTTGATGAAACTCAGCTTCAGAATGCACTTGCAGAAATATTCACACTTGTAGCAAGAGCAAATAAATATATCGACGAGACAGAGCCATGGGTACTTGCCAAGGACGAGACTAAGAAGGCAAGACTGGCAAGCGTACTTTATAATCTGTTAGAGGCAATAAGAGTCAGCGCAACACTTCTTAAGGCGTTCATGCCTGCTACAATGCCAAAGGCGCTTAAGCAGATTGGATGCAGTGAAGAAATGGCTTCGTATGAGAACGCAGGCAAATACGGCGTTCTCCCAGTTGATGTAACAGTTGAGAAGGGTGAAGTATTATTCCCACGTATCGATGTGGATAAAGAAATTGAGGCATTAAACGAGTTCATTAAGAATAATGCATAGCCGGAAAGGTACAATATGGCACTTATAGAATTAAAAGACGTATGCAAGGAATTTACTCAGGATGATTTGGTAATCCGTGCTCTTAACAATATTAATCTTTCAATAGAAGAGAACGACATTTACGGCATTATCGGTATGTCGGGTGCGGGAAAGAGTACACTTGTAAGATGTCTTAACTATCTCGAAAAGCCTACAAGCGGCACAGTAATAATTGATGGTGAAAAGCTAGGCGCACTTACTGAAAGAGAACTTCGTGAGAAACGCGGCAGTATCGCCATGATTTTCCAGCATTTTAATCTTCTTATGCAGAAGACTGTCATTGACAACGTAATGTTCCCACTTAAGCTTAAGGGAATCAAGAAAGCGGAAGCTAAGGCTAAGGCGTTAGAGTATCTTAAGACTGTAGGTCTTGAAGATAAGGCAAAAGCATACCCGGCACAGCTTTCTGGCGGACAGAAGCAGAGAGTTGCAATCGCAAGAGCACTTGCCTGCGACCCGAAGATTTTACTTTGCGATGAGGCAACCTCAGCACTTGACCCTCAGACAACCGAATCGATTTTGTCTTTGCTTAAAGAGATTAACAAAAATACAGGCATTACGATTGTAATTATTACACATCAGATGAGTGTAGTTGAGACAATCTGTAACAAAGTTGCAATTATCGATAACGGTGACCTTGTCGAAACCGGATATGTAGCTGATGTATTTGCAAACCCGAAGTCAACCGCTGCCAAGAAACTCATTTTTGGCGGAGCCGAGGATGAAATGTTAAGCGTTAAGCATGTCGACAAGATTCCTGAGAAGGGAAAGACAGTACGTATCGTTTTCTCGGAGAATTCAAGCTTCGAGCCTGTAGTTGCAGATTTAATACTTCAGTTTAATGTGCCGGTTAATATTTTGTATGCAAATACAAGAGATGTTGGCGGAATTGCAAAGGGTGATATGGTAATAACACTTCCTGAAGACAGGCATTTGCAGATTGATATGATAGAGTTCCTTAAGAAAAAAGGATTAGATGTTCAGGAGGTGTCTTAAATGTTTGGCAATGAAATTGTTATAATGCTTTTAGAAGGTATCAGGGACACCGTATATATGACGGTTGCGTCCACATTCTTTGGATATGTGATCGGTCTGCCAATGGGCATTGCACTTACCGTTACGGATAAGGACGGTCTTAAGCCAAATGCGGCTATATACAGAGTACTTGACGTTATTTCGAATATTGTAAGGTCAATTCCGTTCCTGATTTTGCTTATCCTGCTTATTCCGTTTACGCGACTTGTAGTAGGAAAGAGCTACGGCTCGACTGCAACAATTGTTCCGCTTATTATTTGTGCAGCACCTTATATAGCAAGACTTGTTGAGTCATCTCTTAAGGAAGTCGATAAGGGCGTTGTTGAGGCGGCAAAATCAATGGGTGCGACAAATTTCCAGATTGTAATGCACGTTCTCTTAGTGGAAGGCAGAACTTCAATTATTACAGGCGCTACGATTGCAATGGGTACAATTCTTGGATACTCAGCAATGGCAGGAACAGTCGGCGGTGGAGGACTTGGAGATATCGCTGTCAGATACGGATATTACAGATGGCAGACAGATATCATGATAATCACAGTTATTCTTATTATCATTCTTTTCCAGCTTTTCCAGAATATAGGAATGAAGATAGCTGCTAAGATGGATAAGAGATAAATTTTTGTTGATTTAATAGATTTAATGAAATAAAATAATTGTATAATTATTGCTACTAAGCGAAAGGAGGTTCATGATGCGTATTGGCGCTGTGTCTATGACACCATACATATACAATACGAACAGCATAAGTGCTAAAAGTCTTAACAAGATTTCAGCAATTTCAGATGATAATACAGTATCGAGACTTGATGCTACAAGCCTTGTAAGTGATGAAGCTTCTACTCAGAATATGAATCCTCTTAAGCCTGGTCAGAGTCTTGATTTCGCGGGAATCTTAGAAATGCAGATGCAGATGAGTCATGCGAATGAGGCTCGTATAATGCAATATTGATAATTTTTCATAATAGGAGGATAGTAAAATGAAATACGTATGTCCGGTATGTGGATACATTCATGAAGGAGACAACCCACCAGCAGAGTGTCCTGTATGTCACGTTTCAGGAGAAAAGTTTAAGGCAGTTGAAGGTGATTTAAAGCTTGCTGCTGAGCATGAGTATGGTATCTATGCTAAGACAGTTAAGGATAATGCTGATATTTCAGCAGAGGATAAGGCATACATTAAGGAACAGCTCATGGCTAACTTTAACGGTGAGTGTTCAGAAGTAGGTATGTACCTTTGCATGGCAAGAATCGCACATCGTGAAGGATATCCTGAAATCGGTTTATATTGGGAGAAGGCAGCTTATGAAGAGGCTGAGCATGCAGCTAAGTTTGCAGAGCTTCTTGGTGAGGAGCTTGAGCCTAATATGAAGGCTACTACTAAGGATAACCTTGCATGGAGAGTTGATTGCGAATTCGGCGCTACACAGGGTAAGTTCGATTTAGCAGCATGTGCTAAGAAGAACGGTCTTGATGCAATCCATGACACAGTACATGAGATGGCTCGTGACGAGGCAAGACACGGCAAGGCATTAAAGGGACTCTTAGAGAGATACTTTAAATAAAATTATCTGATAATAGTCATATTAAATTATAAAAGGCGCGTTAACTGCGCCTTTTAAATTATGTTTAGAATGCATGATTATTAATGTATTGGAAAGAGGTATTATTATGGCAAATCCTATCGTTACAATAACTATGGAAAACGGTGATGTTATGAAGGCAGAGCTTTATCCTGAAATCGCACCTAACACTGTTAAGAATTTTGTATCTTTAGTAAGTAAAGGATACTATGACGGACTCATTTTCCACAGAGTCATTAAAGGGTTTATGATTCAGGGCGGATGTCCTGAAGGAACAGGAATGGGCGGCCCTGGATATTCAATAAAGGGCGAGTTTTCAGGAAACGGATTCACAAATGACTTAAAGCACACTAAAGGTGTTTTATCAATGGCCCGTTCAATGATGCCAAATTCAGCAGGCTCACAGTTCTTCATTATGCATGAGACAAGTCCACACCTTGACGGACAGTACGCTGCATTTGGTAAAGTTACAGAAGGACTTGATGTTGTTGATAAGATTGCATCTGTTAAGACAGATTATTCTGACAGGCCAATTGAAGAACAGAAAATCAAGTCAATTACAGTTGATACAATGGGCGAAACATACGAAGAGCCTGAAAAATACTAAATTATTCTAACCGGTAATACACAAGTATCGTAGAACCGTAAGGAGGAAACAATGGGAATGGAATTTGTTAGGCAGCTTCCAAAGCCTGACGATTTTAAAAAGGAATATGCTCTTGCTGATTCACTTAAGGCAGTCAAGGAAGCGCGGGATAAAGAAATTTCAGATGTATTAACAGGTAAGAGTGACAAGTTCTTAGTAATAATCGGACCTTGTTCTGCTGACAGGGAAGATGCATTGCTCGATTACATTTCAAGGCTTGCCAAGGTCAATGAAAAAGTTAAAGATAAGCTTGTCATTATCCCGAGAATTTATACAAATAAGCCGCGTACAACAGGCGAAGGCTATAAGGGAATCGCGTCACAGCCAAATCCTGAGAAGGAGCCTGACCTTATTAAGGGACTTATCGCAGTCCGCTCAATGCATATGAAGGCACTTGAGGTTTCGGGAATGACACCGGCTGATGAGATGCTATATCCTGAGAACTATCCGTATCTTGATGATATTCTTTCATATGTAGCAATCGGCGCAAGGTCGGTTGAAGACCAGCAGCACAGGCTTACGACATCAGGTTTTGATGTTGCGGCAGGAATGAAGAACCCTACATCCGGCGACTTAACGGTAATGCTTAATTCCGTATATGCTGCACAGCACGCCCATACATTTACATACAGAGGCTGGGAGGTTAAGACTACCGGAAATCCGCTTGCACACACAGTACTTCGCGGAAGTATCAACGCATACGGAAGAAGCTTTGCAAACTATCATTACGAGGATTTACAGAGACTTTATGAATTATACGAAGAAAGAGAGCTTCATAACCCGGCAGCAGTTATTGATGCCAACCATAATAACTCAGGTAAAAAGTTCAAAGAGCAGGTTCGTATAGTAGGTGAAGTGCTTCACTCAAGAAGGCACAGTGATAACATTAAGACGTTAGTTAAGGGTGTTATGATAGAAAGCTACATTGAAGAAGGCTGTCAGAAGATTGGAGAAGGAATATACGGAAAGTCTATTACAGACCCTTGTCTTGGATGGGATGATTCAGAAAAGCTTATATACTACATTGCAGAAAACTGCTAAATATTAAGCTGATATTTAAAATGGTAAGCGCGCGGTATTTAAGCCGCGCGCTTTTTTAGGAATTATTCACTAAAACTTCTCGCTTCCTTTAAGGATTGGAGAAAGTCTTTTATAAATTAAAAATGTAATCAATACGCTTATCATTCCCTTTACAAACGTAAACGGCATATTAAATATGATAAGACATTTAAGGAGTGAATCAGCTGCAGGAAAAATTGCCTGATAAGCTGCGATGATTGCATCCATTGGCATGAAGTTTGTGTAAATAGGATATACGATGTAGTAATTAGTAACTATACTTATTACAGCCATAATTGCAGCACCTAAAACTGAGCCGATTAAAGCTCCTTTTTTTGTGTTGTTTTTCTTATATATCATACCTGCAGTGAATACAAAGGACGCACCCAGAATGAAGTTAGATAACTCGCCAACACCACCTGTTGTAGTCCTCATAAGATGAAGCAGGTTTTTGATAAGGCAGATTACTACACCCGGAATCGGGCCAAGTGCGAATGAACCGATAAGGGCCGGAAGCTCTGATATGTCCATTTTGATAAATGATGGCATGAACGGAACGCTAAAGTCGATATACATAAGTATAAAAGCGATAGCAGAAAGCATGCCTGTGACTGTGATTTTTCTTGTTCTTGATTGTACGTTCATTTTGTCCTCCTAAATTGTCGCGCGGTTTTCAAAATAAAAAAACCCGCGAAAATGCGGGGCAAAAAGATACAGTGATAATGTCACTGTAAAATCTTCTCTCATCCGGACTATAACCGTCGGTTCCGGAATTACACCGGATCATGAACAGAATCTGTTCTCGTGGACTATACCACCGGTAGGGAATTGACTTAAGTCTCACCCAACCCCGAAGTTTTATTACATTGCACATAATATTCTTATTTATAGTAGAAGTCAAGAAGAAATGCGTTTTCTTTACATTTATCTTTGTATGAAATATAATAAAGTAATTCGGAGGACTATATGAATAGCAAAGATATTTCAGGCAAAACACTCGAGGACATTGGTATAAGCGTCCTGTTAATTGCTCTTTTTTCTGCGACAATTGTCGATTCATTAGGCGGTGAGTTTCTATTTACCGAGAACCTTGTTATGACAATTGTTACCTTTGTTGCAGTGCTTCTTGCCGCAATCCGTGTAACAAATATACCTGCGATAATAGCCGGTATTGCAACCGTAAGCTATATCGCATATAAGCTTTATCAGATGTTTGCACAAGGTGGCATTATTGAAGGACTGTCGTATTTATGGATTGCGATTCCGGGACTTGCAGTGCTTGGAATGGCACTTTTCAGTAAGGGAATCCAGAGACTTCAGAGAGATAATAATGTATTAAGTAAGCAGGTTGAAGATCTCATTATGATTGATCCGCTTACAGGCTTTTACAACTTAAGAAGTATGTATATGGATATCCAGACGCAGATTTCATATTCAGAGCGTAATAATACATATATCTCACTTATGATAATAAGACCAAGATATCGTAAGGAGTTAAAGGACGTCCTTAAGAAGGAACAGTATGAGAAGGTTATTGTAACATTCAGTAAGATTGTATACGAAACAGTACGATTAGAGGACAGGGTTTATTCTCTTGACAGTGACGGAACAGTAGGTGTTTTACTTACATGTGACAGACAGGGTGCCAAGCTTGTTGAGAAGAGAATAAGAACTAAGATTGATAATACAAATGCTTTTGATAATATTGCTCAGAAGCCAATCAGAATGGAAATTCAGTTAGGATTCTTAGAATATAAGAAAGAATATAACAGAGATGCAATCAAATTTAAGTCACTTGTCGAAGAAGAAGTTGCATACGATATCTGATATGAGGGCACTTTAATATAGTATTGTTGCACAAAACAGAAGCATAAAACTTATAAAATAGCAACATAACTCCGAAAAGATACGAAAAATTTGACATTGTGACAAAAGTTGCCTAAACTACGATTGATGAAATAGATTGACAATTTTTATTTTGCACATAATCGAATGGGAAAGTGAAAGGAGATTATTATGGCAGAAGTTAAGAAAAATGTTGTAGCTCCGGCTGCTACAGAAGTTAAAAAAGAAGAAGTTAAGAAGGAAGCTCCTAAGGCTGAAGTTAAGAAGGAAGCTCCAAAGAAAGAAGCTCCTAAGAAGGCAGAAGTTAAGAAGGCAGAAGCTAAGAAGGCACCTGCTAAGAAAGAAGCTCCAAAGAAGGAAGCTCCTAAGAAGGCAGCAGCTAAGAAAGCACCTGCTAAGAAGGCAGAAGTTAAGGAAACATTCGCTGTTCAGTTCGCAGGTAAGGATTATGCATCAGATGTAATCGTTAAGCTTGTTAAGGATGCTTACAAGGCAACAAAGAATAAAGCAGCTATCAAGACTCTTAACGTATATGTTAACACAGATGACAGCAGAGCTTACTATGTTATTAACGATGAGTTCCATGGAAGCGTTGAACTCTAATCATTAATTTGAATTTAAGAGGCACCGGATTTATCCGGTGCTTTTTTTTGCAAAAATAAGAGCAATAAAATCAAATTAGCTATAAAGTTTATTGATAAATGACCGATAAAATAAGTGTAACAGTATAAGGCTCACGGAATGAGCCATTTAGTTCAGGGAAGAATTCACATTTCTCCAGGGAAGGAAAGGTGGCGAGAATATGCGTATTGAAGCGTATAACATGGTGTCACAGGTGTATGGCACACAGAAACCACATAAGGCACAGAGCACTTCTAAAGTAAGCAGAATGGACGAAGTTCAGATCTCCAGCTTTGGTAAGGACTTAGCAGTTGCTAAGCAGGCTGTTAAAAATGCCCCTGATGTGAGAGAGTCAGTTACAGCTCCACTTAAGGAGAGCATAAACGCAGGCACATATTCTGTGAGTGGTGAAGATTTTGCAAGCAAGCTTCTTGCAAAATACGAGGAGAAGATGGGCTTCTAGGTATATTATCAGAAGCCCTGCCTTCTGCTAATTGAGGGGCAGACTATTAAAAGGGGGAAGTCAAGTGGCAAGCTTAATGGAAGAATTAATGAACACTCTCGAGCTTGAGATTGTTGAATATAATAAGCTGCTTGAACTCGCAAAGAAAAAGACTCCCGTAATTGTTTCGGGAGATATGGAACAGTTAAGAAAAGTCACGGATGAAGAACAAAGCGTTGCAGATACGATTGTCGGTCTTGATCAGAAGAGGGAACAGATCACGAAGGACATCGCAAATGTAATTAACAGGGATGTTGAAAGCTTAAAACTGTCTGTATTAATAGAGATTCTAAGTAAGCAGCCAAATGAAGCAAGGCGGCTTGCTGACATAAGAGACAGATTAAAGAATGTTGTAGATAGTGTCAAAATGCTTAACGATAACAATAAGGAACTTGTTAATCATTCACTTGAAATGGTTGAATTTGATTTAAACCTTATTAAATCGATGAGACAGGCACCGGAAACAAACAATTATGGCAGGACAGCCATAAATTCCGGAAGTGTTCTTGGAGGTACCAGAGGCGGTTTTGATGCTAAACAGTAGATAGAGAGGCTTAATACTATGCCGTTAATGGGAAGCATATACGTCGGTACATCCGGACTTCAGACAAGTAATAATGCACTTAATACTGCAGCTCATAACTTATCAAATATTGAGACTGCAGGTTATACAAGACAGCAGATATTACAGGGAAGTAAATTTTATAACACGATTGGTATTGCATCCGTATCGAATATGCAGGTCGGTATAGGTGTAGACTATACAAAATGTCGTCAGGTAAGAGATGAATTTCTTGACGCTTCATACAGGAAGGAAAACGGCAGGTCTTCCTTCTATGAGATATGCTCTGAGTCAACACAGGAGATTGAAACACTCCTTGGAGAGATGGAGGGAGCTTCTTTCAAAGAGTCTTTAGCTAAGCTTTGGACTTCCGTACAGGAGCTTCAGAAAGATCCATCCAGTTCTATTACTCAGGGCGTTTTTATTGCTACATGTTCACAGTTCCTTGAAAGAGCATCTGCTGTTTCTAAGGGACTTAACGACTATCAGCAAAATTTGAATTCAAGAGTTACAGGAATGGTAGAGGATATCAACACAATTACCGACCAGATTTTTGAACTCAATAATAAAATACAGAAGGCTGAAATCGGTATCGAGGAGGCTAATGACTATAGAGATAAGAGAAATTACTTAATCGACCAGCTTTCATCTAAGATTAGCATTAAGACAGTTGAAAATGCGAACGGCGGAGTCGAGATATATGCCGAGGGCTCACCGCTTCTTATCGGTGACACGGTTACACACCTTGAAGTTGTAGCTAATGAAGATGGATTTTATAACGTAACATGGGGTGCTTTATACGATTTCCAGCCTGTATATAATTTCCATCAGACAGTGTCATCAGATT
>SAMEA3663269__coassemble_685_pt1 | contig 11466 bp, 10 predicted proteins | sample SAMEA3663269__metabat2_low_PE_015 | metagenome-assembled genome bin SAMEA3663269 (sample SAMEA3663269) | pig gut metagenome | biome: pig gut; feature: pig-associated habitat; material: faeces | place: China | collected 2013
TCTCTTTGCTTATTTTAATGGATTTGTGCGGGCATTTGACGAATGCCGTGACCGAGGAAATGCGAAGCATTTTCGAGGTGCGCTTAGTGGCTATGAATAGCTTCTCTTTGCTTATTTTAATGGATTTGTGCGGGCATTTAGCGAATGCCGTGACCGACATGAAGCGAAGCGGAATGGAGGTGCGCTTAGTGGCTTCCGATGTTTTCCTTGGGAGCCTTTTTGTATTCAACAGAGTTGAAATACACCTATTAAAAATACCTTCTGGGACTATTTTGGTACTATTTGAAAGCATTTTAGTACCAGAAATATATAAAAACCCCTCGAAAACATATTGCTTTCGAGGGATTCAATTGAATATAAATAAAAAAAGAAATGATCCTACGTTTACCGTACACCCAGCTTTCAAGGCGCCAGGAGGTCATTTCTTATTTATATTATATACCATAGTCCGGAAAATATGTCAAACTTCTTTGATGGAGTAAACTTATTGTCGGTTGGAAAACGTTAGAGATAACCTTAGGTATGTTTTCTGAATCAGATTGGCTCTTACAATTCTACTCAGTATTTTCCTTGTTGTCAAAAAGCTTAATTAAATAAGACGCATACCAAACACTATGCTGGACTGCTTACGTGCTGTTATACCTGGAATGGTTGCCTGTATTCTTTCTATATAGCTTTTAGCTTGACTATACTTATCATGCATAAAATCTGCAGCTGATAATTCCACAATCTCTTTTGGCACTGTCCCTGTAGATTTTAGTTTGCGTTGTTGCCTGCTATATCTAACAAGATCAATTATCTTTTCTCTTCCATAGTTTCTTTCATAGCAACGGAGCTTGCTCATTCTGTCTGCTCCAGTCTGGCTCCATCCCTTAGGTCTTGAACTAAGTCTATCTGATAAAACAGAACTCACATGTCCCTCAGCACTACATCCATCTACAACCTTATCGTGAAGAGTTCTCATTGTTGGTGCCCAGTTGTTTAAAACATATGTCTGCAGATCTGTTATAGCTTTTTCGTTGCTTGCTGATTTTAACATTTGATCTGTGTATTCTCTAAAGCCTTTTCTATCTTTTTTATAAAGCAAATGATATAGCTCGGACTTTGCGACGTCTTTTTCATCGAGCATCTGTCCAGATGCCTTATTTATATATTTTACAAGATGAAACTTATCCGCACAGAAAAGGGCTTTATCGATATATGTAGTACCTGTCTTAATCCAAGGAGCACCATCACCACTTATATATACTCTTTTCAGTGTGTCTGTATCAAATGTAGTATTGATGTACTGTTGTACTTCTTCCCATAGCTTCCTGAGTTCGTTTTTTCCAGAATACAGTCCTCCAAAGTAGAACTTGTTTACTAATTCTTTTCGGCCTTTACAAGCACTGGATTCCTGCTTGTACTCATATATATATACAAGACGTGCTATAAAGCTTTTATTTAATACTTTATCGTTCCATCTGCCATGCTGTTCAGCCACATGATCCTCATCAGCCTCTATGAACAGATATTTACACTGTTTCTTTTCAACTGGTGGAATATATGGAATGACATCTGATATGCCATGAATCTTATTCATGACGGTAGTCTTTGTTATCTTTGTTTTGGATGGAATCACCTTTGTAGCTTCTTCATAACTGGTCTTTAATGCCTCTGTAAGTATTGCCACTTCAGCCGCTTCAGTAAATCGCTCTTTATCAGATAACCCTAAAATGTCCTCAAGAAGATAGCTGTATTTATCGCCTGATAGCCCGTCTACACGCTTAAAGTATGTGCAGTCAAATGAGATATCCCCTACAGAACTCACAAGTGTTCTATGGTCTTTTCTTTCGATGTTATACCTATTCTTTCTCCATGTGCTGTCCGCTATTGTTTTATCCATATCTGAAAGTATTCCTGACATAAACTTAGCTGCAGTAGCATCTGTTGTTGTCTTTACATAGGATTCAAATGAATAAAAGTCTTTAGGAGATGAATAAAAATCTTCAGCACCTTTCAATAAACCGGTAACTAATTCGTCAATGAGTGTTATAATGTCCATGAGAGATTCTCCTTTCAGGTTTAAGTTTTTTTTGGCGAAAACATTATACCCTAAATTGAATCTCTCTTTTTTATTATTATATTTTCAAACCTACAATTTCTTTACTCTATTAACTTCTTTGATTTTGTCTTGAATAATATCATAAAATTTATTTGGATCGTCGCCGTCAAGATGGTGGCGACAAGTACTACATAAATTATCAACAAATTGTAGTCCAGGATTCTTTTGAGAATCACAACTCTCGATTGATAAAACAGTAGGTAAAGCAGATAAATTATTAATTATTTTAGCTTCAAAATCTTGTTTATTGAAGGTATTTGCTTATCTTAAAGCGGCGACTGCCGCGATGAAATAGCCGCGAAGTGGCTATGAATAGCTTTGCTTATTTTAATGGATTTGTGCGGGCATTTGACGAATGCCGTGACCGACATGAAGCGAAGCGGAATGGAGGTGCGCTTAGTGGCTTCCGAGGATTTCCTCGGGAGCCTTTTTACATTTCGGAAGTAAAAAAAGGTATCACAAATTGTGACCTGATACCTTTTTGATACCTAAATGTTCGCAATTGCAGTAAGAGTAAGAATATTTATGCATATTAATTCTATTTTTTATATTTCAATAGTAAATAAATATGACAATTATATTCCTGTAATAATTGACAATAACCAATGGTTATGCTATCCTTAAATAACCATTGGTTATCATATAGTGCGAGTGATATACATGAAATATTCAATAAGAAAAGGTTGTTGGGAGAGTAATAGTTCTTCGGTTCACACAATTACAATCTCAAAAGATGGTTTGGAGAAGAATAGAATGAGGCTTTACGATGGAATGATTCATATACATTGTAGGGCATATGACAAAGAACCTGAAATTCTGGAGAGTCAGAAAGAAAAATTGACTTATATAGTTAGTTGGGTTGTATATAAACATGGCGGATATGGTTGTAAAACTCTTGATGAAGATAGAGAAAGAATGTATGAAATTAGCTATATTGAAGATGCTCTACATGAACATGATGAATCTATTTTGGGGATAGTAATACATGATGCAGATAAAGCGTATATTGATCACCAATCCTCAGATGATTGTGAAGTTAATTTATACAGTAGTGTATCGATTAGAAATTTTATATTCAATAAGTATATTGCACTAAGTATATATAGTGATTAAGGTGATTTTATGATTTATCAAATTAGGAAAAAATGCTGGGAAAGTAATAGTTCATCCACACATGCGCTTTGCATATCAAAAGCTAAACCTAAAAAATATCCAGACAGAGTGAATTTTGTTCCAGGATACTATGGTTGGGAATTTAAGATATACAGAGATATTGAAAGTAGAGCCAGTTATTTGTACACAGCTATGTTATGTCTGTGTAATGACATCGAGAAAGAAAAAAATAGAATCTATGAAATTTTGGGTAAAAACTGTATCGAATGTGATTTTCAAAATCCAAAGAAAGATGAATGGGGACTTGAGGATTATGGAATAGATCATGTTGATGAACTTTCACAGTGGTTATATAGGGTTTTGGCTCATGAATCAAATTTATTAAGATGGTTATTTGGAGATTCTGTAGTAGTTACCGGCAACGATAATTCAGATGAATTTACATCATATCTTTACGGAAAAGATTGTTGGCACGAAGCATATTGGAAAATACGTGATGATCTAACTGACAAGAAAGTGTTTATTAAGAGGAATTAAAGTGTTTCATTACTATAAAAACGGAAATTACTTAGTGAAAATAAATGATCAGGATGGCACCAAAGAGAGAATTACCATGGATGATAATATGCATCCTGATTTTCCTGAAAACATAGATATTACGATTAGTACAAGATGTAATGGTGGCTGTGATTATTGTTATATGGGGTGCGATAAGAATGGAACTCACGCAAATCTTTTATGCTGGAGTTTCTGGGACTCTTTACAACCATATACTGAGGTGGCACTTAATGGGAACGATCTTACAAATCCTGAATTAGAGGCATTGCTTATAAAACTTTCGGCTAGACACATATTTGTTAATATGACAGTAAATCAAATTCATTTTATACAGCATTTTGATAAGTTGCTTGAATGGAAATACAGAAAACTAATATGGGGATTGGGTGTCTCGTTAAAAGAGGCATCGAAACAATTAGTTGATAAATTGAACAACTTTGGAAGTGATGCAATACTTCATACGATTACTGGAATAATAACTAAAGATGATATTGAATATCTTTCGAATAGAAATATTAAGTTGCTAGTATTAGGTTTTAAACTGAGTGGTAGAGGCAAAGATTATTATAATGTTAATGGAAATGTTATAGCCAGGAATATAGGATGGTTAAAACAGAATATTATAAATATAATTCCAAAGTTTAGAGTGATTAGTTTTGATAATCTTGCTTTGGAACAGCTGGACATAAAAAAGCAGATTTCCAATAATCAGTGGAATAATATTTACATGGGGGATGATGGAGAATTCACATTTTACATTGACCTTGTTAAAGGAACATATGCAAAAAATTCAATATCTTGCGAAGAGTATCCTATAAATGGAATGACTATTAGAGCAATGTTTGAGGACATAAAAACTAAGAGTGTAGGTTTTTAATATATTCAACAATTAAATTAAGATTGTCTTTATTTTCATTTTGAAGTGTCTCAACAATGAAATGTAATTCAGGCGAATCTGTAGTGACAAGATAGTCTACACATGATTTTTTACTTGTTTCACCACAGAGATATTCAACACTTGTGCCAAATTTCTGTGCAATAAAAGAGATGGTTTGATATGAAGGCTTTCTATCGCCGTTCTCATATCGGCCGTATCCCATAGCAGACATATTCAGCTGTCTAGCAGCTTCGGCTTTGGTTATACCTAATTCAGTTCGTATTTTAGCTAATCTATCTGGATAGAAATTCATGGTGACCTCCACAATAGAGATATTGAGTGTGTATATCCGACGGTTATAGTATTACATAACTTAAGTATTAGTTCAAGGTCAATTTTAAATGGAAAATTTACAGATATCAAGTATTGGAATGATCCGGATTATCTGTTTGATTGGACGGAAGGGGAGTTTATGTAGCTATAAAGCAAGCAAAAGAATAACAATTATCAATTCCGCAAACACTATAGCATAAATGTTAATTTAAGCAAAAGTACACACAAAAACAGACTGTATGTACATTTACTTAAATAATTTGTTGACTTGTTGCACAATTGATTGACTGGGGGCGTCGAATATGATGATGAAAAGTTCAATATTGGATGAGCTGGTAAAAGCAAATAGAATGCCTGTATTATTTGTCGGTTCGGGGATTTCTAAAAGATATTTATTTGGTTATCCATCATGGGAAGAGTTGCTTGAGAAATCTTTTGAAAAATTTGAAACTGATCCGTTTCAGTATCAAAAGCATCTGGATGAGTGTAGACGTAAGAAGATGTCTGATTTTGACATGAATGTATACATGGGAACTTTAATTGAAGAGCAATTTAACGCTGCTTTTTATGACCGGAAAATTAAACTTGGAATTGGAAACAGTAAAAATCCAAGTTGGGTAAAAAGAGGGATATCTCCGTATAAGATGTATCTTGCTGACTTCTTTAAGAAGCAAAAGTTAAATAGAGCCCCTAAATTACAGGATGAACTTGTAAAATTTAGAGCACTGAAAAATAAAATATCGGCTATTATTACAACTAATTACGATACATTTTTAGAACAAGAAGTATTCAATAAAGATTTCCAAGTATATGTAAGACAACATGAGTTGTTCTCTGCTGATAGTTATAATATAGCTGAGATTTATAAAATCCATGGTAGTGCAACGGATGCAGAGTCTATTATTATAACTCAAGATGATTATGAACATTTTAGGGAATCTCGAAAACTTATTATTGCTAAAATGCTTACTTTGTTTGCGGAAGCTCCAATAATATTTATGGGATATTCTATGACGGATGAGGACGTTAGAAGCATTATAGAAGATTTCTTGGGGTGCTTGTCCGAAGAGCAATTGGTAGATATACGTAAACATTTTATTTTTATCAGTTATAAAAAAGATGAGAAAGAACTTATAGAAATAGAGCGGACTATAGTGACCAAGAATGGAGTTGAAATACCATTTGTTGAAATTCAAACTGATAATTATACAAAAGTATATGAAAAATTGGGACAGTTAACTCCGGGTATATCTCCAATAAGGGTGCGTGAAACTAGAAAAGTTGTTAAGACAATTGTTGACCAAAGTATGACTTCACAGGATGCGGAATCTATTATTGTGGGAATTGATGATCTCGAGAACATAGATTTGTCTACAAAACCGTTGGCCATAGCGATTGGATACAAAGATAATATTTTAAATAAATACGGTTATGGAAGATTTGAAGATAGTCAGATTTATGAAGATATTATCTATGACAATAAAAACTTTGATTCTGCAGCTATGTGCGATGAAAGATTAAGAGGAATTCCGATAAATAGATTACTTCCGGTCTATAAATATGTAAAAGGAAGAGAAATTCCGAAGGATAGCAAACTTTATATTTACATACAAGGACATAATTCAGTGGGAAAAATTATTGCTAACAATGTGGTCAAAAGGTTAAAAAACACGCCAGTTTTTGATACATATGATAAACTTGTCGAATATATGGATACAACTGCAAATTGCAGAAAGAGCGCAATGGCAGTATTGAAAAATATTGATATGTTAAGCATAGAACAATTGCGAGACGCGTGTAAATATTTGTTTGAAAAATATCCCAACGAGTATGCATCGGAATCAAATACAAAAAGATGCATTATGTGTTTAGATTTTAAAGAAAATTACAAATAAAAAAGAAATGCTAGTAAACCTTTCTTGGATAAACCAAGAACATTACTAGCTTTCTTTTTGATATTAAAGAACATTTAATGTTCTATGTTCTCATTATATTATATGTCGCGTTAAGTGATTTATACACTTTTATATCGACTGAAGTTATGATACATTTTTTCGCACCGATTGTCAATGAAAAAATAAAAGTAGATCTGTTTTACCTTTTCTGCCCGTTCGGGATCTCTGTGATACTGCAAAGATTGGACAGTACACAGGTGTAGAAGTGTTTACTATTTTTGACAAAATCGACATCGGTGTCTATAATGAAAACGACATAAGTGTCGAAAATGGAGACATAGATATGATTAGAAAGAAGGAACGAACAAGAGAAAGCATTTTAGATACTGCATACGAGTTGTTTGCAAGGGATGGATTTAATAAGATCACTATGAAAGATGTCTGCGAAGCAACCGGAATGAGCAGAGGCGGGTTATATAGTCATTTTGGAAGCACAAGAGAATTGTTTGAAGCAATTCTTGAGAAAATCAACCGGAAAGATGAAATGAATTTTCAAAAAGAAATAGAAGATGGGATAGCGGCAACAGTTATTCTTGACAGAGCACTTGCACTGATGAGGAATGAGATGGAGCATTCAGAAGATTCACTGTCTCTGGCAATGTATGAATATTCAGGTACCTGCTCGAATGATAGGATGAATTACTTCAACAGGATAGGTGAAAAGAAATGGTCTGATCTTATTGAATACGGAATAGTCAGAGGCGAATTCAATACAGTGAATGTCAAAGAGATTGTTAATGTAATTCTCTATGCTTATCAGGGTGTTCGAATGTGGAGCAGAATTGTAAGTATGACACCCGAGGTGTATGATTCGATAACGAATCATATTAGAAAGCAGTTGATAAAGGAACAATAGATTATGGTATTTGAAACAGAAAGACTGATTCTCCGTCCTTGGGAGGAGAAGGATGCAGAAAGCTTATATAAATATGCGAAAGATCCTGAGGTTGGTCCAATTGCAGGATGGCCTGTTCATACAAGTGTGGAAAATAGCCTTGAAATCATAAAAAACGTGTTATCTGCAGATGAAACATATGCTGTGTGTCTGAAAGAAGATAATGTGGCGATAGGTAGCATAGGTTTAATTCCTCCTGCTCAGTCGTATACTGCTGTTGCAGATGATGAGATAGAGGTGGGATATTGGATTGGAGTACCATTCTGGGGACGAGGACTGATTCCGGAAGCAGTCAAAGCATTACAGAAGCATGCATTTTTGGATTTAGGCTTCAGTGCTATGTGGTGCGGGTATTATGACGGCAATGAAAAGTCGAAACGATGCCAGGAGAAGTGCGGCTTTGTGTATCATCACACGGAAGAAAATAAACCGTGTGAACTTATGGGAGATGTAAGAACAGAGCATTTCACTTTTCTTACAAAACAAGACTGGTTGGATAATCAGAATAAGAAGTTGGTTTTTTATGTTCATGGAAAGGGTGGAAGTGCTTCAGAATCGGAACATTACCAAATGTCGCCGTAAAGCCCCTTGCTTCAGCAATGGGGATATAAGGCGATTATTTTCATTAGATTAGTTGAAGTCATCTAATTTCTACTTGTGTTAGATAGCTTTATGGTGTATAATATTTATATGGGATATAAATCAAATAACAACGTGGTTTATTCTTGCAAGTATCATGTGGTCTTTTGTCCAAAATATCGACGTTCCGTTTTGATAAACGGTGTTGATTTTCGCTTAAAGGAGTTGATACAACAGACATGCGAACAACTTAATGTCGAAATCATCGAAATGGAAATTATGCCAGACCATGTGCATCTACTTATGGAAGTAGACCCTCAATTTGGTATTCACAAAGCGGTTAAGCAAATTAAAGGATATTCATCTCGTATTTTGAGAGAAGAATTTCCATGGTTAAAATCAAGGCTTCCGAGTCTTTGGACTAATAGTTATTTTGTTTCAACTGTTGGTGGTGCTCCGCTTTCTGTAATCAAACAGTATATTGAGAATCAGAAAAACGTTTAGGTGATATAATGCAGCTTTCTGAAACGGTGAAAGTATATCCAACTGAATATCAGAAAAACATAATCACACAGACTATGACAGAATACATTGATATTGTTAATAGTCTTGTTTCTGATGCTGTAAACGGTCATTCTATCGCAAAGACTACTACTGCTGATGTAAGTGCTAATCTTCCAAGCGCATTAACTAATCAATGTATTCGTGATGCTAAATCCATTGTGAAAAAGCATTATAAATACTGTCATAAAGCAGTTCTTAAAAACAGAAGTCTTGTAAAGCGTGGCTCTACTATCAGAACAAAAGCCCCTAATTTGCCAATACTAAAGAAACCTTGCTGCTATATCAATAATCAGAACTACAGACTCAAGGATAACTGCATCGAGTTTCCAGTGATGATAAATGGCAAATCAAAGCGTATTTCTGTTTTTGTAAAATTAACAGACCGTCAGAAAGCATTGTTTTCTAATGCGAAGTTTGGAACTATGCGTATCGTAACAAAGAACCATACGCTTGTAGCCCAAATCGTATATGAAGTTAGCGAACCTGAACTAAAATCAGACGGCAATGTTATGGGCGTTGATTTAGGTATCAAATGCCCTGCGGTATCATACTGTTCTGATGGTAGCATTAAGTTTTATGGTAATGGTCGCAAGAATAAATATATGCGTAGGCATTATGCTTATCTTCGTAAAAAGCTACAGACTTCCAAGAAAATGAAGGCTGTTAAACGAATCAACGATAAGGAACAACGCATAATGCGTGATATTGACCATAAGTTAAGTCACGACATTGTTGAAACTGCAGTAGCTCACAATGTAAAAGTGATTAAGTTAGAGCAACTTAAAAACATACGCTCTACGACAAGAAAAAGTCGTAAAAACAATCACAGCCTGCATACTTGGTCATTCTACAGACTTGCACAGTTTATAGAATATAAGGCAAAATTAGCAGGCATATCTGTTGAGTATGTAAATCCGGCATACACAAGTCAGACTTGTCCTATTTGTGGTAATGTTCATCATGCCAACGACAGAAACTATACTTGTGAATGTGGATTCCATATCCATAGAGACCTTTTAGGTGCTATGAATATCTGTAACTCAACTGAGTTTGTTGGTGATAGACAAACTGCGTAGAGAACTATATGTTCTGCTCTACGAGGGCTAATGGCATAGCCATAACTTGGGGTACGGCCTATCAGAAATGAACTGGTCAGCCGATACACTTTCGGCAGCCACCAAGAATCCCCTGCCTTTAGGCATGGGAGTGTCAATACTATGGTTCCTCAGGTGCATCAGAGACCGGACAAGGTTACTTTAGTCTTAGTAAAGACGGAACAACATTAAATTGTGAAGAGTTTTACTTTACTCATGCTGAGAGGGAGGATTATTCTGACCTCAAGGTTTACTATAACACGACTGGCAGCTGGGATATTAAAGAATCTGATGAGTCAGATATGACATTGGATATGTTCTGGGATTTGGAGCCATTCTCTTCTGAAGAACTGTCACTGACATCATTTGCTGATTATGAATTGGAGCGAGGACCACAAGCACCGTTGCAAGACGGTACGCTTCTACTTCGCGAAATTGACTAAAATCATTGTTTGAAACGGATATTGTTACAAATAGTAAAGAATAGTAAAATTACTTTAGAATAGTAAAGATTAGTAAATAATAGTAAAGAATAGTAAATAATCATTAAATAAGTATTGCCACCGATATTACATACGATATCGGTGGTTTTTTCTTATGTTTTTCTAAGGTGGTATTCTGTAGTGCTTTGCATTTTTATTTGATACTCTGATAGTACAGGTGATTAGTGCAAGGTGTGTTAAATTATAATTAGTAAAAACCGGTTCTTCTATGTATAATATACATTAAGTATAGTTACAAATAAGTAGGGAGCATATCTATGAATAGAAATACATATTTAGTACTGAAAAAGGCAGTGAATCTAATACTGCTACTTGCGTTTTTTTTAACGTTAACTGCGTGCGCAGGCAAAGACACAAACGATGGCAAGGCTGCAAATAAGGAAGATACTAAGCAGGAGAATGCTGTACAACCTGAAAAAGAAGAATCGGATGCAGCGGATAGTAAGAATAATGAGGTGCAAAGTAATGCGCTTGATGAATTTAAGGTGTATGGCAAATTTGCCGAATTTACTACAAATGACATTGACGGAAATGAAGTTACGCAAAGTATTTTTGCAAATAAGGACCTGACTGTTGTGAACATATGGGGGACGTTTTGCGGACCTTGTATCAATGAAATGCCTGAACTTGGAGCATGGGAAAAGGAGCTGCCTGACAATGTGCAGATAGTTGGGCTGATAGTTGATATTAGCAGCACGGATGACGAAACGCAGATTGCCGCGGCAAAACAGATTACAGAAAAAGCAGATGCCGGATTTGTAAATCTGATTGGCGGTAACGGAGATTTTGACGAACTGATAGGCTCTATTGTCGGCGTTCCGACGACGATTTTTGTTGACAAGTCGGGAAATATTGTCGGAGAAATAATAGTTGGCGCAGACGTTGACAGAT
>SAMEA3663269__coassemble_982_pt1 | contig 9013 bp, 10 predicted proteins | sample SAMEA3663269__metabat2_low_PE_015 | metagenome-assembled genome bin SAMEA3663269 (sample SAMEA3663269) | pig gut metagenome | biome: pig gut; feature: pig-associated habitat; material: faeces | place: China | collected 2013
TCTGGTGGTGACTGAAATGCACGATTTCTTCCAAGTACGTCCTCAGTACAAAGGTTTTCACTATAATAGTAGTCATTAAGACACTTTTTAAGGATTGTTGATAAGTGTGTGTTAAATATTGACAATTGTCTATATAAGTGATAATCTACACATAGATATACATCTATATAAAAGGAGGTATATGTATGTGGACATTTATTCAAGAACAGATATTTAGCATGAAGTGGCTGAGAGATTTTATTGGTAATCTGTTATCAGCTTTAGGTTTTGATATTACAAAAAAAATAGGTGGTTCAATTCAATTTTTTCTATATGATGTAATAAAGATAGTAATACTGCTTTGCATTCTCATATTTGTCATCAGCTATATACAAAGCTTTTTTCCACCGGAGAGAACTAAGAAGATATTGGGAAGATTTCATGGAATTATTGCCAATATCATTGCGGCACTTCTAGGAACAGTAACACCATTTTGTTCTTGTTCATCAATTCCCCTCTTTATTGGATTCACAAGTGCGGGACTTCCGCTCGGAGTTACTTTTTCTTTTTTAATCTCATCGCCGATGGTTGATTTGGGTTCACTTGTACTGTTGATGAGTATTTTTGGTGTGAAGGTAGCAATCGCGTATGTGATTCTTGGACTTGTCATAGCAGTGGTAGGGGGGACATTCATTGAAAAACTTCACCTTGAAAATCAGGTAGAAGAATTTATCAGAAACGCAAAGCATATTGATATTCAACAAGAAGAACTTACAATTAAAGCTCGAATAAAATATTCTGCAGAAAAGGTTGAAGATACATTTAAAAAAGTATTTCCATATATACTTATCGGTGTTGGTATCGGAGCCATTATTCATAACTGGATTCCAAAAGATTTGATAGTAAGATTCCTTGGAAACGGAAATCCGTTTGGTGTAATTATCGCAACAATCGCGGGTGTGCCTATGTACGCCGATATCTTTGGATGTATTCCGATTGCGGAAGCTTTGCTTGCAAAGGGTGCAAAGCTTGGAGTAGTACTTTCTTTCATGATGGGTGTTACTACACTTAGCTTACCATCAATGGTTATGTTAAAGAAAGCCATTAAGCCAAAACTGCTTGGTATCTTTATAGCGATTTGTATCGTTGGAATCATCATTGTTGGATATTTCTTTAATGCCTTGCAGTATATACTTGTTTAGGAGTGTGTAAATGAAAATGGGAATTGTACTCTATATGTTTAATTTAAGATTTTAAGAAAAGGAGACTGAGATTATGGGATTATTTGGATTTGGTAAAAGAATGGAAGAAGAAACAAAGGGAGGATGCAGTTGTACCTGTGGAGGAAATGGCTGTCATATTAAGGTTTTAGGTGCCGGATGTAAATTCTGCCATGAGCAACATGAAAATGTTAAAAAAGCAGTTGAAAACATGAGTCTTGATGCAGAGGTTGAGTACATCACGGATATGGAAAAGGTAATGAGCTATGGTGTTATGAGTATGCCTGCTATTGTTGTGAATGAGCAGGTAGTATCTATGGGTAAAGTATTAAAAGTAGCTCAAGTGGAGGAACTTTTAAAAAATCTTGGCTGTTAGCAAGTAAGGGATGGTGAAAAGAATTAGGAGACCGGCCATGCAAAAATATATCGGAAAAGGAGTTTACGGTGCAATTGCAATTGGTAGAATTGCAGTTTTCAAAAGAGAAGATTTATCTGTAGAAAAGGTTTGTTGTGAGGATACAGACGCAGAAATTAAGCGCTTTGAAAATGCAAAAAATATTGCAATAGAGCAGCTTAAAGAACTATATGAAAAAGCATCAAAAGAAGTGGGTGAAGTAAACGCACAGATTTTTGAAGTTCATATGATGATGCTTAATGATTCAAAATATAATGAATTTATCTATAATATCATCAATACGAAGAAGGTTAATGCTGAATATGCAGTAACCGAAGCTTCAGATTATTTTTCTGAGACGTTCTTAGAAACGGATGATGTAAATTTGCAGGTTAGAAGTGTAGATATTAAAGATATTTCCAACAGGATTATTGCAAATCTTATCGGTATAAATACAGAGAAAAAACATTTTGATGATAAAGTGATAATATGCGCAGACGACTTAACACCAAGTGAAACGGTTTCTCTTGAAAAGGATAAGGTAGTTGCAATTGTAACAGCTCATGGCTCAATTAATTCACATACTGCAATTCTTGCAAAGAATATGAATATTCCGACAATTATAGGTATCGGTAATTGTTTGATTAATGAATTAAGAGATGGTCAGACTGCGATTGTTGATGGTTACACAGGTGAGTTTTATCTTGATCCTAATGAACAAACAATAGAGAATTATGTATTAAAACAAAAAAAGGATGAAGATAATAGAAAGCACTTGAAAAATATGTCCGGAAGAGAAAATGTTACCATTGATGGTACAAAAATAAATATTTATGCCAATATTGACGGAATTGATAATATAAATGCGGTACTTGAAAATGATGCCGGTGGTATAGGTCTTTTCAGAACCGAATTTCTCTATCTGGAAAATTCGGATTTCCCTACAGAAGAACAGCAGCTTGTAGTATACAGAAAAGTTCTTGAAAGTATGTCAGGAAAGAAGGTAATTATTCGAACTCTTGACATTGGTTCAGATAAACAGGCAGATTATATCGGACTTAATGAAGAGGAAAATCCGGCACTTGGATTAAGAGCAATCAGATTCTGCCTTACACACCGGGAGATTTTTAAAACACAGCTTAGAGCACTTTACAGAGCTTCTGTCTTTGGAAAACTGGGAATAATGTTTCCTATGATTTCAAGTGAAGGAGAAGTTATTAAGGCTCTTGAAATCTGTGATGAAGTTAAAAATGAACTTAAAAACGAAGGAGTTAAGTATTCAGATAATGTTGAAATTGGAATTATGATAGAAACTCCTGCAGCTGCTATACTAAGCGACAGGCTTGCACGTTATGTGGATTTTTTCAGTGTTGGAACAAATGACCTTATACAGTATACGCTAGCCTGTGACAGACAAAATCCCAATGTTGAAAAATTCATTGATACGCATTATGAAGCTATATTAAGACTTATTAAAATGTCTGCGGAAAATGCTCACAAAAATGGAATCTTAATTGGAATATGCGGTGAACTTGCAGCAGATACAAGATTCACAGAAACATTCCTTAAAATGGGTATCGATGAACTGTCCGTTGCGCCTTCATTCGTATTAAAGGTTAGAGAAGTTGTGAGAAAAGTTGATTTAGTCGATATAAGGAGGACCTATGACTAGAGAAGAAATTGCTGCAATTTGTAAGGCAATGTCAGATATAAACAGACTTCGAATAATTGAAATGCTTATACAGGGAGAAAAGTGCGGATGTAATCTTTTAGATGAATTACAGGTAACACAGCCTACGCTGTCTCATCATATGAAGGTTTTATCAGATTGTGGTCTTGTAATCTCAAGAAAAGATGGAAAGTGGCAGCACTATTCTATAAACTGCAACAAATTTAAGGAGTATAATGAGTATATTACTTCTATTACGTGTTGTGGTAAGGAATATAAGAAATTGTAATTATTTATCTAAGTCAAGCGTTTCATTCATACTTCCGGTGCGGTAGCCTATTATATCAAGTGCGACATAAGAGAAACCGAATTCCTTGAATTTTTTATACACTAATGTTCTGACAGATTCATCCATGAATCTGTCGAATTGTTTTGGGTCAAGTTCAATACGTGCGACATCGTTATGAATTCTGACCCTTAATTGATTAAACCCAAGATCAATAAGAAGCTGTTCTGACTTATCAACTCTTTTTAGTTTTTCCTCAGTTATTAAATCACCATATGGGAAGCGGCTTGCAAGGCAGGCAAATGACTGCTTTTCCCATGTCGGAAGATTAAATTCCTTAGAAAGCTCCCTGATCTCTGCTTTTGTAAAGCCAATCTCTCTTAACGGGCTTTTGATATCAAGCTCCTTAACTGCAATAAGTCCCGGTCTGTAATCACCGTTGTCATCAAGATTTGAACCTTCTAAAATCTCGTTAATACCATGTTCTCCTGCAATAGAACGTATTTTTTCAAATAACTCGCGTTTGCACAGGTAGCAGCGGTTTTTCGGATTTTTAGCAAAGCCTTCTATATTAAGCTCTTCTGATTGAACGATGAAGTGTTCAATTCTAAATTGTCTGCAATAATCCTTCGCCTCATTTAATTCTCTTTCAGGAAATGAGCAGGAGGTAGCAGTAACCGCAATTACATTATTACCTAACGCTTCCTTTGCAGCATATAGCAAAAATGTCGAATCAACTCCGCTTGAAAACGCAACGGCAGCACTTGAAAAAGATGCAATATATTCAATTAGTTTTTCGTATTTTGTTTTAAGAGAAATGTCCATACTCTGTCCTTATATTTTCTAAATGATAATAATCAGTAATTGTATCGATTTATATTGGTAAAAATATTACCATGTGAAAAATTCGAATTCAAGGGTGCAAATTATACATCTCGTTATAATATGATTGATAAAATGTTATAATATCAATGAGTGTGAAACTTGCAATTTTTTTCGTATATTTTATTAGCAAAGATAGATTTAGTTCACAAGCCAAAAGAGGAACATTATTTTGACAGAACAATTTGTAAGAACAAGAATTTTACTTGGCGATGAAGCGATGGAAAAGCTTTCAAATTCAAGGGTAGCGATATTTGGCGTAGGGGGAGTAGGCGGCTACGTCTGCGAGGCACTTGTCAGAAGCGGCGTTATTCATTTTGACCTGATTGATAATGATAAGGTTAGCATTACGAATATTAACAGGCAGATAATAGCGACAACTAAGACAGTAGGGAAATATAAAACCGAAGTTATGAAGGAAAGGATGTTAGATATTAATCCGCAGGTAGATGTAACTGTTCATAACTGCTTTTTCCTTCCGGAAAATGCTGATGAATTCAGTTTCGAGGAATATGATTATGTTGTTGATGCTGTTGATACGGTTACAGCCAAGATTGAACTTGTTATGAAGTGTAATGAAAAAAGTGTTCCGATAATAAGCTCAATGGGAGCCGGAAATAAACTGGATGCTACGGCATTTAAGGTAGAGGATATTTATAAGACAAAAATGTGTCCGCTTGCAAAGGTAATGAGACATGAACTTAAAAAGAGAGGGATTAAGAAACTAAAGGTTGTTTATTCTGAGGAAAAACCAATAAGACCTGTAATTAATTTGACTATAGAATCAGAAGACAATACAAAGCGAAGGGATATTCCCGGAAGTGTAGCTTTTGTTCCATCTGTTGCAGGTCTTATTATTGCAGGCGAAATAGTAAAAGATATTATGATAAAGGAGGCAAAATGAATAAATTTATTAAACGATTAAAGACAAGAATTATGTACAACAAGAGGCAGTTCATCGTGTACAGCATATTGCGATTTCTGGTTATTCTTACTGCAGTAAGATGTTTATTTACGCATAATTTTGAAAGTGTGGCAGTTTGCCTTTTGTCCTTGGTTTTGTTTTTACTGCCATCGCTTTTTGAGGAACTGCTTAAGGTAGAAATACCTCCGGTATTTGAAATAATTATATATCTGTTTATTTTCTCGGCTGAAATTCTCGGTGAAGTGAATAAGTATTACACTGCAATACCGGGATGGGATACAATGCTTCATACAATAAATGGATTTTTGTGCGCTGCAATTGGATTTTCAATGTTTAATATTCTTAACAGAGGAAGCCGCTCGATTAAGTTATCCCCGTTTTACCTTGCATTTACAGCATTCTGCTTTTCAATGACTATAGGAGTTTTGTGGGAGTTTATTGAATTCTCAATGGACCAGATTTTATTATTTGATACACAAAAGGACTTTATAATCAAAACAATCAGCTCAGTTACACTTGATGAAACAAAATCACAGATTCCTGTTAAGATATTTAATATTTCAAAGACAATAATAGAAACAGAAAACGGTGATACATATGTTGTAAACGGAGGTTATCTTGATATCGGTATAATAGACACAATGAAGGATTTGATTGTCAATTTTATTGGGGCTGTCGTATTCTGCGTTATCGGTTATTTTTATGAAGCTAAGCAGAAAACAAAATCACTTGCCAAGACTTTAAGAATTGAACCTGTTGAAGAGGAAAATAAAGAGCAAAATTAATTTTTATAAGTTATAATGTTTATAAGCATTATTTTATATGAAAACAATGCTTTAAAATAGTAATTAGAATTAACACTATAAGAATAAGGAGGAATTAATATGGATAAAAAAGCGATGTATAAGTTAAGTTACGGATTATTCGTCTTAACAGCAAAAGAAGGGGATAAGGATAACGGATGTATTATTAATACTGCTATACAGGCAGCTTCAACCCCTAATCAGATAAGCATTTGTGTAAATAAAGCCAATTACACACATGACATGATATTAAGAACAGGAGAATTTACAGTTTCAGTTATATCTCAGAAGGCTTCATTTGATTTATTCAAGCATTTTGGTTTTCAGACAGGCAGAGAAGTTAATAAATTTGCTGATTTTACATCATGTGAAAGAGGTGCTAACGGAATTTATTACATTACACAGGGAACAAATGCCTATATTTCAGTAAAAGTTACAAAGACAGAGGATATCGGATCACATACAATGTTCATTGGTGAAATAACAGATATGGAAGTATTAAGTGAAGAAGCTTCAGCTACTTATGAATACTACATGAATAATATTAAGCCAAAGCCTGAAGAGGTCGGAAAGACAAGTGACGGACAGACTGTATGGAGATGTAAAATTTGCGGATATGAATATGTCGGTGAAGAACTTCCTGACGACTTTATTTGTCCTCTTTGCAAGCACCCGGCATCAGACTTTGAAAAAGTCGTAAAATAAAATACTTAACGGGAGATTAAGTTAATGGATGCCATAAGTTTTAGAAATCACTTAACTAAGCAGATTATTCCGTTCTGGAATAAGATGGAAGATTTAGATAACGGTGGGTTTTATGGTTTTGCTGATGAAAACGGAATCCCTGATAAGACATACCTTAAGGGTTGTATCCTAAACAGCAGAATTCTCTGGTTTTATTCGGCATCATACAATCTTCTTAAGGATGAAGGGTTGTTAAATAAAGCAAAGCATGCCTTTGATTTTCTTAAAAATTACTTTTACGATAATGTCAATTCAGGACTGTACTGGTCATTAAGTGCTGATGCAAAGCCTCTTGATACTACAAAGCATACGTATAATCAGGCATTTGCAATTTATGGATTGTCCGAATACTATAAAGCATCAAAGGACAAAGAGGCGCTTTTACTTGCATACAGCCTGTATGACACAATTGAGAATAAGTGCCGTGATAAAGATGGATACTTTGAAGCGTTCACTATTGATTTTAAGCCGGAGTCAAACGAAAAATTATCTGAAAACGGTGTAATGGCAGAGCGTACAATGAATACTTTGCTCCATATCCTTGAAGCTTATTCTGTGTTGTATGAAGCAGACAGGAATGAGAAAATCGGTAACTCGATACGTGAAGTTCTTAACATTTTTAAAGAAAAAATATACAATCCCGATAAAAAGATCTGTGAAGTGTTCTTCGATAAGAATTACAACTCATTAATTGACCTTGAATCATATGGTCATGATATTGAGGCTTCGTGGCTTATATACAGGGCTTTGGAAGTACTCGATGATAAAAAGTATTATGACATAATGCTTCCGGTTGTTGAAGGACTTGCAGAGGCTTCATACATTAACGGTATCGATAAAGCGAATAACGCAATGTTTAATGAGTGCGAGAAAAAAGTAATCAGCAGGAAAAAAGTGTGGTGGGTTCAGGCAGAGTCTGTTACAGGCTTTTACAATGCTTATACTCTGACTAATAATGAAGATTACTTAAATATGTCTTCTAAAGTATGGGATTACATCCAAAAATATATTATTGATAAAAACACCGGTGAGTGGATTGAAGATATACAAGAAGACAATACCGTTACTAAGGGTCAGGCATTGGCGCATGAGTGGAAGTGCCCATATCATAATGGCAGAATGTGCATTGAGATGATAAAAAGGCTTTCAAAATAGCGAGGTAAAAGATGCAAAACCCATCTAACATAAACTGCACAAAAGAGGCAAAAGAATTACTGAACTTTCTTAGTGACACTGCCGGCAAAGCGATAATTACAGGGCAGCATACACAGACTAATCCAATGGAGGAAATTGATTATATCAGGGAAGTAACAGGTAAAGAGCCGCTACTTCGCGGATTCGAACTTTTATCGTATTCACCGAATATAAATTACGATGATGCCACGAAAGCCTGCCTTAGAGAAGTCTATGAGAACAGAGGTACTGTAGATACCGCAATCAGGTGGGCACATAAGACAAAAGGAATTGTTACTCTTTCATTTCACTGGTTCTCTCCTATCGGAGGTCATGATAAGAGCTTTTATGCTAAGAATACAGACTTTGACGCTGATAGAATATTAATAGAAGGTACACCTGAGAGGGAAGCCTTCTATAGTGATATGGATTCAATTGCTCTAATACTTAACAGATTCAAGGAAGAAAGAATTCCTGTATTATGGCGTCCGTTTCATGAAAGTGACGGTGACTGGTTCTGGTGGGGCGCAAAGGGTCCTATAACAGCTTCAAAGCTTTACCGCCTTATGTATGAATACTATACAGAAAAGCACCATATCGATAATTTATTGTGGGTATGGAATTGTCCGATTAAGGAAGCATATCCCGGAGATGAATATGTCGATGTAATATCAGTAGATGTATATCTTGAAAAATATGAGAAGACAGACTACAAAGACCGATATGAAGAGCTCCTTAAAGTAACCGATAAAAAGGTTGCCGCATTAGCGGAGGTTGGATATATTCCTGATATCCGGCTTCTTAATGAATCAAAAGTGCCGTGGGCATATTATATGGCATGGTCAAAGGAGTTTTGTATCGGAGAGCAATATAATAAAAAAGAAGACCTACAGGCAATGTATAACAGCAGTTATTCACTCAAATTGTGAATTAACCTC
>SAMEA3663269__coassemble_1532_pt1 | contig 6790 bp, 6 predicted proteins | sample SAMEA3663269__metabat2_low_PE_015 | metagenome-assembled genome bin SAMEA3663269 (sample SAMEA3663269) | pig gut metagenome | biome: pig gut; feature: pig-associated habitat; material: faeces | place: China | collected 2013
CGCGGCGAAGTAATAGAAGAATCAGAGCACCTGCTTGTGGCGCCAAAATGCTTACAGAACAAAATCCTTGACATGATTGATGATGAAATCAAGCACGTACGCAAGGGCGATGAAGGCTATATCGGAATTAAAATCAACTCACTTACTGATAAGGACATAATCGAAAAGCTTGTTGATGCTTCAAAGGCAGGCGTCAAAATTGAAATGATAGTAAGAGGAATATGTTGCCTTATACCCGGAATCAAGGGCGTTACTGATAACATCACCGTAATAAGCATTGTCGGCCGTTTCCTTGAGCATTCAAGAATATACCGCTTTGGCACGAAGGAACGTGAGAAGGTGTATATAGGCTCTGCAGACTACATGACAAGAAATACTTTACGAAGAGTCGAGGTCGCAACACCGATTTTTGATGATGAAATAAGGGAACGTATCGATTCAATGTTTGAAATCATGATGAAGGATGATGAAAAAGGAAAAATACTGAATAAAAAAGGTCTGTATGAAGACAGGCAGATAAATGAGTGCAAATTGAACTCACAGGAGCTCTTTTACAAGATGGCATACGGTGAGATAAAGTAAAAATCTTTTACATATATTTTACACAAATTCTGTTATGAATTTTACAAGACGTGGTTATTATCTGTGAGGAAACAAAATAAAACGCTTTGCCATATTTCGTGGCATAAGGAAAGAAAAGGAAAAGAGGAAATTATTATGAGAAAAAAAGTAGTAGCAGCGTTAATGGCTGTAACAATGGTAGCAGCATTACTTACAGGATGTGGAGCTTCTGAGACTCAGCAGGCAGCAGCACCGGCAACAGAAGAGGCAGCACCTGCAGCAGAAGAAGCAACACCGGAAGCAGAAGAGGCAGCTCCTGTAGTAGAAGAAGAGCCTGCAGCAGAAGAGCCGGCAGCAGAGCTTAACGGAACACTTGCACTTGGCGGTTCAACATCAATGGAGAAGCTTTGCGAGGCAATGTCAGAAAGCTTTATGGAAGCAAATCCGGGTGTCACAGTTACAGTTGAGTACACAGGTTCAGGCGCAGGTCTTGAAGCATTGGCAGCAGGTTCAATAGATATCGGAAATGCATCAAGAAAGCTTAAGGATGCCGAAAAAGAGAACGGTTCAGTTGAAAACATCGTTGCAATTGACGGTATCGCAGTTATTGCTGAAAAGAGCAACACAGTAACAGACATTTCAGCAGAGGATCTTGCTAAGGTATATAAGGGTGAGGTTTCTAACTGGAAGGATCTTGGCGGAGATGACCAGCCAATCGTAGTAATCGGAAGAGAAGCCGGTTCAGGTACAAGAGATGCTTTCGAAGAGTTAATGGAAGTTAAGGATGCATGCGTATACGCTCAGGAACTTGACTCAACAGGTGCGGTTCTTGCAAAGGTTGCTTCAACACCGGGTGCAATCGGATATGTATCACTTGATGTAGTTGATGACACAGTAATCGGTCTTAAGATTGATGGAGTTGAGCCTACAGAAGAGCAGATTCTTGCAGGAAACTATGTATTACAGAGACCATTCGTAATGGCAACAACAGGCGAATTAAGCGAGCAGAACGAAATCGTTAAGGCTTGGTTTGACTACATTGGTTCAGAAACAGGTAAAGAAATCATCAAGAAGGTAGGACTTATCATCCCACAGTAGGATTATAAGAAACAGTTCACTAATAAAGGGGACATATGAAGAAAAAAGCATTTATAGAGAACACTGCAAGAGTGATATTCTTAATCTCTGCGGCGATAGCTATATTTGCGGTATGTGCAATCACATTGTATATGATACTGAAAGGAACCCCGGCTCTTAAAGAGATCGGGGTCCTTGATTTATTATTCTCGACAGTCTGGAAGCCTACCGCAGATAACCCATCATACGGAATATTCTACATAATACTGGCGTCATTATTTGGTACAACGGCCGCAATAATAATAGGCGTTCCGATAGGACTTTTAACGGCAGTGTTTTTGTCAGAAATGGCACATAAACATATTGGAAACATAGTTGGCGGTGCGGTAGAGTTACTTGCCGCAATACCTTCGGTTATATACGGACTTATAGGAATGATGGTTTTAAATCCAATTATGTTTGAGCTTGAAAGAAAGATTTTTTCTGATGACAGCTCGCATCAGTATACAGGTGGCGCGAACATGCTCTCTGCGATTATCGTACTTGCAATTATGATTTTGCCTACAGTAATCAGCGTAAGCACTTCCTCCCTTAAAGCAGTGTCAGACACGTTAAGAGCAGCGTCACTTGCACTTGGTGCAACGAAGGAACAGACGATATTTAAGGCTGTTATTCCTGCCGCAAAATCAGGAATACTCACAGGTGTTGTCCTTGGTATAGGAAGAGCACTTGGAGAGGCCATGGCAATCAATATGGTTGCAGGCGGAGCAGTCAATATTCCGCTTCCTTTCAATTCGGTCAGAACTCTCACAACGCAGATTGTCAGCGAAATGGGGTATGCGGGTGGCCTTCACCGTCAGGTGTTGTTTACGGTCGGACTCGTGCTGTATGCATTTATCATGATTGTTAACTTTGTCCTGCTTAAGGCAAGAAAAGCGGGGACACGCCCGTAATGGAGTGAAAGAAAGGAAAACAGATGGAAAGAAAAGTAAAAGACAGCATAGTCAGGCTGATGATATATGTGTGTGCATCACTTTCGGTAATTTTGCTTGTCGGGATAATCGTTTATGTATTGTTCAAAGGACTTAAATCGGTAAACATAGAGTTTTTAACGACAGTGACAAGCGTGCTTAAGGGCACAGTCGGAATTGCCGGAAACATAGTAAATACAGTTATTATCATATTTTTGACAATGATAATTGCAACTCCGATAGGAATCGGAAGTGCGATATACCTGAATGAATATGCAAAGCCCGGTAAAATCGTAACCTTAATTGAATATGCAACGGAGACGCTTTCAGGAATCCCTTCAATTATATTTGGATTATTCGGAATGATGTTTTTCGGGGAAAAGCTGGGGCTTGGATATTCACTTTTGACAGGATCGCTTACATTAATAATTATGGTCCTTCCGCTTATGACGAGAAATACTCAGGAAGCATTAAAGACAGTTCCTGACTCGTATAGAAACGGTGCCATAGGGCTTGGAAGCGGAAAGTGGCACATGATAAGAACTATTCTTATCCCAAGTGCAATGCCGGGAATTATTACGGGAGCAATTCTTGCAATAGGAAGAATTGTCGGTGAATCAGCAGCACTTTTATTTACGGCAGGAAGCGCAAAGCTTCTTCCTAAGGGAATTAACGGGCTTCTTATGAAGCCGTTTCAGTCAGGCGGAACGCTCACCATTCAGATGTATTTGTCTGCAACGAGTGAAGGCGATTTCAATACAGCCTTCGGAATAGCGGTAGTACTTTTAGTAATTGTACTGTTAATCAATATCGGTACGAAAATGCTGACAAGGCGCGTAGACGTCACGAGAAAGGAATAGAAATGGATAATACTAAAATATGTGTTGAGAATTTAGACCTTTACTACGGGGAAAATCATGCTTTAAAGAATGTCAGCATGAACATAAGGGAAAACGCGATTACAGCGTTTATCGGTCCTTCAGGCTGTGGTAAATCAACGTTTCTTAAAACACTCAACAGAATGAACGATCTTATTGACAATGTTAAAATTACAGGAAAAGTTGAGATCGATAACGAAGACATTTATAGCAAAACCATGGACACAACGCTTCTTAGAAAGAAGGTCGGAATGGTTTTTCAGCAGCCAAATCCGTTTCCGATGAGTATATATGACAACATCGCTTACGGACCTAGAGTTCACGGAATCAAAGACAAGAAAACGCTTGATAAAATTGTTGAGGAAAGTCTTAGGGGCGCTGCAATCTGGGACGAAGTGAAGGACAGACTTAAAAAGTCAGCACTTTCATTATCAGGCGGACAGCAGCAGAGAATATGTATTGCAAGAGCTCTTGCGGTCGAGCCTGAAATACTTCTTATGGATGAGCCGACATCTGCACTTGATCCTATTTCGACAACTAAGATTGAAGACCTTATGGAGGAACTTAAGAAAAAATATACCGTAGTTGTAGTAACACACAATATGCAGCAGGCGGTCAGAGTTTCAGATTATACAGCGTTCTTCCTCGTTGGCGAAATGGTTGAATTTAACGAAACTACACAGGTGTTTACATATCCTAAGGATAAGAGAACTGAAGATTATATTACCGGAAGATTTGGATGAGGCAATTATGAGAGAGAAATTTGAAAGGCAGTTAGTAGAACTTAATAACACTATGATTGATATGGGAAATAAGGTCATTGAATCAATAAACGGTTCAATTGATGCGCTTATCAATCGGGATATAGAAAAAGCAAAAAAAATAATGGAAAATGATAATGAGATTGACCACCTCCAGAAGGCAATTGAGAGTATTTGCTTTAATCTGCTTGTTGCACAGCAGCCCGTTGCCAAGGATTTACGTGCGATTACAGCCGCAATGAAGATGGTGACGGATATGGAACGAATCGGCGACCACGCTGCGGACATTTCCGAGATGACTATACTGATGGGTAAAGACAGTAAAATCGACAATTTTGACCATATATCCAAGATGGCGGCTGAGACAATGATAATGCTCAATCAAAGCATTGAAGCCTATGTTGAAAAAGACACAAAAAAGGCACATGACGTTATAGAGCACGACGATATCGTCGACAAATTATTCGATGAGGCGAAAAAGGACGTTATCAGGCTTATTATTGAGTCTTCCGATGACGGAGAGGATGCAACAGACCTCTTAATGATAGCCAAATATTTCGAAAGAATCGGTGATCATGCGACAAATATCGCTGAGTGGGTGATTTTCTCCCTTAAAACCGAAGATTAAAGTAAGTCCTTAGGGGATGAATTTATGATATTATATAAAGGGGTGATTTTATGGCACTTATATATATAGTTGAAGACGATGACAGTATAAGGGAAATAGAGGAGTTTGCACTTATGAACGCAGGGCATAAGGTGCTTGGTTTCCCGTGTGCTAAGGATTTTTATAAGAAGCTTGATGAAGTCATTCCGGATTTATGTCTTGTTGATGTAATGCTTCCTGATGAGAGCGGTAATGAAATAGTTAAGAAGCTAAGGGCGAATTTCATGACTAAGAAGCTCCCTATCATTATGGTTACGGCTAAAACATCGGAGCTTGACCTTGTTAAGGGCATTGAAGACGGGGCAGATGATTATATTAAGAAGCCGTTTTCGGTTATGGAGCTTATTTCAAGAGTAAAGGCACTGATTAGGAGAACCGAGGTTCAGGAAATTAAAGAGCTTACCCTTGATGGAATCACCATAAATAACGAGAAGCACGAAGTCAGAGTTGATGGACAGATTGTTGAGCTTACATTCAAGGAATATGAGCTCTTGTCGCTTTTCATTATTAACAAGGGAATTGTGCTAAGCCGCGATACTATTATGGATAAAGTGTGGGGTACCGATTATGAGGGTGAGTCCCGTACAATTGATATGCATGTAAAAACGCTAAGACATAAGCTTGCTGACTACGGTACACGTATAAAGACAGTAAGAAACGTAGGATATATTATCGAATGAGAAACAAAATAAACTTCCGGCTTGCCGGAATTGCGATTCTTGCAATAATTGCAACTGTAATCGGGACAACAATTATATATTACAACCTCTTTGAAAAGCAGGTTATGGCTGAACTTCGTCTATGTGCGAAGCTTCTTACGGCACAGATTAACAGTGATGGCACTCAGATTAGCGGCACTGTTATTAATTTTGACAGTGAAAATGATAAATTAAAGGAGCTTCGTATCACTCTTATAGATAAAGAAGGAACAGTGCTATATGATAATGACGCTGCTATCGGTCAGCTTAAGAATCATAACGACCGTCCCGAAATAAAGGAGGCGTTTGAGTACGGCGAGGGACAGGCTGTAAGACGTTCGGATACACTTGATGAAGACACATTTTATTATGCCATACGCTTAAATGACGGAATGGTATTAAGAGTTGCAACCGATGCTAAGAGCCTTGGCTCGGCATTTGTTTCGGTAGCACCGGTTATAATATTAATTGTTATTTTTATCGTGTTAATCTGTATCGGAATCTCGCATATGCTTACGGAACAGCTTCTTAAGCCTATTGAGACTATGGTAAACAATCTTGAGAATTCAGAGTATGAATCTCCGTATAAGGAACTTGACCCGATTGCAAATTTACTTAGGGCGCAGCATACCGACATATTATCTGCAGCAAAGGCAAGGCAGGATTTTACCGCAAATGTTTCTCATGAGCTTAAGACTCCGCTTACGGCAATTTCGGGATATGCAGAGCTTCTTGAAGGCGGAGTTGTAAGCGAAGGACAGCAGAAACACTTTTTTAACGAAATAAGAAAAAATTCAGACAGACTTTTGAACCTGATTAATGATATAATAAGACTTTCAGAGCTTGACAGAAAAGAAATGGAACCTCAGTTTGAGAGGATTAGTTTATATGATGTAGTAGCTGAGTGCATGGACGAGCTTAAGGTTAATGCAAGGCAACGTAAAATTGATATTTCCTTTGACGGAGAGCCTTGCTTTATCAGGGCTAACAGGGGAATGATAAGAGAGCTTATAGAAAACCTGGCGCAAAATGCAATTCGATACAACAATGCAGGTGGAAAAGTTCATATTTCCGTATTCATAAGAAACGGCAGACCGATTCTGTCCGTTAAGGACAACGGAATCGGAATACCGGCAGTTGACCAGCAGAGAATTTTCGAGAGGTTTTACAGAGTTGA